>Ga0208767_1000228_pt1 | contig 42016 bp, 28 predicted proteins | sample VirMetDEL_Mar_21_FD_184514 | JGI IMG/M metagenome (GOLD analysis project Ga0208767, IMG submission 184514) | Aqueous microbial communities from the Delaware River and Bay under freshwater to marine salinity gradient to study organic matter... | ecosystem: Environmental > Aquatic > Marine >...
TGATACACGTATTGTGTGCTTCTGAATGCAAAACTACTAAAAAATTTTTAACTACCAAAATCTTTGAGAGCGTAGGGGTATTATGAAACACACCCCACCTTAAGTAGAGTATTAACAGTACCCCCGGGTACACAAAACTATTGATATGCAAGAGAACATTGCAGGTGTAGTAGTAGGTTCAGTAGCTCGTTCCTATGAAGGCAACACATACTACAGAGCTACAGCAAAGACAGCAGAAGGACTGATTTCCTTTAAGATAGCAGAGCGTCCAGCTTCAGGACAAAATGTATTGCTAGACATTTACAAGAAAGGCACCAAGCTACCATTTGGAGATGGTTCTATTCTTGAGAAAGATTTAGCAGTATGTAAGTTAGATAACTTCGATATTGAGGTTGTGAAGACAGCAGACGCATTGCTAAAAGAGCTAGAGGGTATTACATTGTAATACTCTTTATCTATCAACACAACATTAGTGTGTGAGTGTGTCAACTAGACTGCATTCACCACTTTTGTGGGTCTTTCACATTTAGTGTCATTATTAACCATTACATTATATATCATTATGGACGAAGGCGAATGGCTAGACTGGATAATGGGAATTAGATTCCATAGTTATCCATACTAAAGATAATCTGATGAGCTTTTATTAAGCGAAACACTATGTGTCATTATCAAAATATATAGAAAGGTCGTGATATTCGACGTATTCCTAAGCAAGAAGACAAAAGGCTTTTTTAAAGATATTTAAGATTACAGGAGCTTAACATAATAGAGTGGTCGATCTCTTTATGACAGGCAGGTTTGATCACCTGTGCCGACAGAGGCAGTTGAACTACAAGGTAGATTCAATCCTGTTGCTCCGTACAAAATAGCCTCACTCGTAAGACGGAAGGGAAGGAAGGATACCGATGACTAAATGTCAACGCAGAGTCTGGGCTTGTTTTTAACAAAGATATACTGATGAGTCTTCAATAGACGAAACACTGTAAAGTGTCTATATCAACCAATGTTATATATTATGTCTTATTATACTTACGGCAGACTAAAGTTCTGCTATCAATTGTTAGCGTTTCTTACAGGTATTGTATCTATAATACTTGCAATATTCGCTATTGTTAATACTTCAATTTTGTACGGCTGCGCAACAGCTGTTACAATAATGCTAACTGCAGCGTTCATCAAAAGATCTGAGATGTATCAGACAAAGATGGACAACTGGAGTTACAAACACTATTTAGACAATGAATAGTAATTATACCCTCAAGGACTTAAGAGTACTAGTTGTACTCTTTGTCCTTGCGGTGTGGTTAACATCATGTTCCTCACCGAAAACATTGACAGGAAATGGATATGTAAAATCACATTGTAAAATGAAACGATGAAATATCTAATTATACTTATTTGTATCATAGCTCTAGGTAGCTGTGGTACAACACGTAGTCTTGAGCGTGCTAAGCTCGACTATGAACTTGACCAACTGTGGTCAGAATACAATTACAAAGCTGATTCTATTTGGATTCAGTATAATAATACAATCTCGGTGGATGCTCCTTCACTAACTGAATAAGCTTTACGCTAAAGGTTGGACGAGATATAATCAAGCAATGTATCCTGGGGGAGCAAGGCCAGTCGTGGCTACTGCTTAATATACCTACGAGAGGTAGTCCTACGGATACACTTGACATAATATAATAACAGGTGTAACAATAAGCCTAGTGGTTAGTGATAACCTTCTAGAACTAGTGACGAACAGTAGAGGTGCCTCAAAGGGGAATGTAACATCGAGAAAAACGGCTGCTGACCTGTTATTAGTAACATAAAGAGAGTTGGTTAGTGCACATAACCACCATCCCGATACAAGTGAAGCGGTGAAATACAGAAATAAGACTAGGATCTGTACTCTCTTTTTTATAATTAACAGAGGACACTGCTGAAAGTGTGTCATTGCTAACCACAATATATAATTACTAATTTATTAAATCTAAAAGAAAGTGAAAGAAAATGAAAGACTAATTTGGACAGTAACTTACAGTTGCGATGAATCGGGTGACACTACAGTGCCACTAAACTATCACACTTGCCAAAGAACATCAGTTTTTGGTAATAGTGAAGAAGCTCATGACTTTTATTCTCAATGCATTGGGCAGAAGGATATTAGACAGATAGCTATATCTTATGATGACTTATGTCGTGCAAAATACGATGTTATAGACATAGACAAACTTAATTATTAATTTTTTAATCCATTAGAAATGACAAATGCGATGAACAGTGGTAGTATCCCCACTCTAAATGAGAATGATACACTATTGTACAGAATCTGGTCTACAAGTTCAGACAAAGTACAGCTAGAATTTATTGAAAATGTAAACAATCCATACAGAAGTGGTGGTGGTGCAGGTATAAACTTATTATATCTTGCTAACAAATCAGATGTAAGATTTACTCGTAGAGGGTATCGTGCATGGTTGACTGGTACTGCTGAAGATGTTTACCCATTATTCAACATTGATCCTAACCATGTAGCTAATAGCTGGCAACATGATGCTGAAAGAGATAAGAATTATGTTGAACTAAACATTGTTAATCCAACTGTTGTTGGTGTAGCTAGTCCTGATGGCGAAGTTGTTCGTGCTAGAGTTCAGATTACTGAATCTACAGAGCCTAACGCTTGGCAAGCTGAAGATCCAGAGAACCGCTGCAAGCGCAAAGGTAAAGATGGTGAAGTTATGCTACACAATGGAAAGAAAGTATTTATGAATGCACAAGTTGTATCATGTTATGGTGACACAGCTGCAGAGCAAACATTCTTGAAGACAGACACTGCTGTTGTACAAAACGCAGATGCCTTGGATAAGTTTGCAGATGTTGCAGGATTAAACCTAGGATAATATAAATAATTTAGGTATATCATTTGTTTGGTATACCTAAATTTACTATATTTGTAAAGTTTTATAAAGAATATTTATACATAATTATCTAAATCATTGAAAATGAATACATTAATAAAAAGCGCAGGTAAGGTAGTAGCTACAGTATCTGCATCTCATAATGTCACAGTAACTGAAAAGCAGATTACTATTGACTTATTTACTACCACGACTAAAACCAAAACCAAAAGACGTGGAAGACCTGTAGGGTCTAAAGCTAAGAAGTCTACTAAGACTACGAAGAAGACAGCCTAATCAATAGACTGTTAATACTAATTGATAATGAAGGGGCCTTGTGCCCCTTTGTTGTCTAATTCTATTTATCATGCAGAATACTACTTTAACTAGAGGAGAAGTATCTCTTCTTATACACAGCGTACAGCGCACTTTAATTAAGCTAGAGCAATATGATTCTAGTAGTGAGTTGGTTAGAAAGCATAGACTTCTTATCAACAGATTATTAGATATAGAGCAGGCACTGAACGAAGAAATAAAGAAAGAACCAATAACAATATATAAATAATGGGAAAGATGAAAGAGTTATATGCAGCTATTCAAGAGGGAGAGATAGAAACCTTAAGACATAAGATTAGATCAGCTGAGCAACAAGGTCAGCCAGAATTAGAATGGCAAGGTAAATTTGTATCCACAACATATGCTACATATCTAGTACAATTTAGTGATACATTCTTAAAAGAACTAACAGATGATAACATTAGTAACGCAAACAACAAGTCTGAGCGACTCATATAAGCTAGGCACTATTCAAAATGTGGTAGACTATTGCCACGACAAAGAAGTTCTAGGTGTTGATACAGAAACTGAAGGATTTGACTTTACTTGCAAGAAGATGATTATGTTCCAGATTGGGGACGAGCATCAGCAGTTTGTTATAGACACTAGGTTTATTGATATTACACCTTTAAAAAATATATTAGAATCGCCTGCTATTATAAAGATATTTCACAATGCTAAGTTTGACTACAAGTTTATTAAAAAGTGGTCAGGTATAGAATGTGATGGAGTTTATGATACGTTTTTGGTTGAAAGAATACTATCTTGTGGTCGTCACATAGGTTATGGACTGAAAGACCTCTGTAAACGCTACTTAAATGTAGAATTAAATAAGGAAATCAGAAACCAATTTATAGGGTTATCCGGCCAAGCTTATCGTGATGACCAGATAGTATATGGTGCCAAAGATGTAGAATATTTATGTAAGCTTCGTAAGCTACAGTTGCCTAAGATAGAAGAGTTTAAACTACAGAGTGTAGTAGAACTTGAAAACCGTGCAGTGTTAGCATTCTCTGATATTGAATACAATGGTATTGATATTGATAAAGATGCTTGGGAGGTCATTGCACGTGCAAGCGAACAAGAAGCCTTGGACATGAGAGATAAATTAGATGACCTGGTAAAAATCGTCCCAGAGTTGTCGTGCTTTGTGTTAACTCATGTTCAAGGTGACTTGTTTACTCCTATTGAAGATATACGTAAAGTTGGGGTCAAGTGGACTAGCCCTACACAAGTTCTAAAAGTATTTCAAAAACTAGTCCCTGAACTAGAAGATGTTAACGGTAAGAAAATGTACAAGTACAGACGTAAGCACAAAGTCATTGATTTGTATGTCAAATACAAAGAAAAGATGAAGCTTGCTACTTCTTACGGTAAAGACTTCTTTAAATTTGTTTCAAGCGATGGTAAAGTACATACGCAATTCAATCAAATACTTGACACTGGACGGGTCGCATCCAAGAAGCCAAACATGCAACAGATACCTGCGGATAATAAGTTCCGTAATTGCTTTTTGGCTCCTGACGGCTGGTGTTTCGTCAGCAGTGACTATTCTTCTCAAGAGCTTAATGTAATTGCATTTGGCTCTAGTGATCCTGTATGGATTAAAGCTCTTCAAAAAGGACAAGACTTACACAGTGTGTGTGCTGATCTTGTATACGGACAAGAGTGGATAGATGCGGCTGAAGATGACTGTAGTTATATGAAGAACAAAAGCAAGTGTAAATGTCCTAAGCACGGTAAACTACGTACAAATGTTAAGACTATTAACTTTGGACTAGCCTATGGTATGGGACCACATAAACTTGCGGATACTCTTGATATAAATACAAAGGCAGCTGAAGCTCTGATTAATAAATACTTTGAAGCGTTCCCAGCTATTGGCGGGTTCCTAGATAAACTAGGCAGCTTTGGCAAAAAGTTTGGTTATATCAAAACATTTCCACCCTACAACAGACGTCGTTGGTTTCCTACATGGTACCCTCGTATCTATAAAGACAAGAGCCAGGCTTTTGAGCTTGGTAGTATAGAGCGCGCTAGTAAGAATACACCTATACAAGGTGCATCTGCTGACATGACTAAGAAAGCTTTGATTCTTATCAGAGACCACATTAAACTGTATGACTTACCTGTAAAGATAGTTATGACAGTACATGACCAGGTAGACACTATATGTAAAGAGAGCATAGCAGAAGAGTGGGTGATTACAATGACAAGACTAATGGAGCAAGCAGCTCTTGAGGTAGTTACGAACGGTCTGTTGAAAGCAGACACAAATATTAGTAAATCATGGGAAAAATAAAATTATATAAACTAGATGCAAACGTTGCAAGAATACTTGCTACTGTGTCTAGACTTACTGAGGTCCCAATCAGTAAGATTAGAGGTAAAACCAGAAACGGTGAAGTAGTTGCGGCTAGACGTATATGTATGGTGCTTATTAATGATAAGTTAAAATACAGCTCTACTGTAAATGCTGCTATATTTCATAGAGATCATGCTACAGTGCTGCACGCATTTAAAGTGCATGCAGATCTTATGGATGTAGATAAGGCATATGCAGAGTTCTTTAATATATGTGAAATAGCTATAGGAATTAAAGGTATGTCAGATTCTAATGATAAAGATGAAATGATAAAAAAGTTTGCAGCTCGTGTGGAATATCTTGAGCATGAAAATGAAGAACTGCAAATGCAAATTAGTAAAATACAAGTAATATTATCATGAACAAACCAAAACACGAATTTGACTACAACATGTTTGCCTGTACTATAGGCTTTCTAGGTATAATAGTATTAATATTAACAATGTTAATTATAAATAATTAAATTATGTTACACGAAATAGAATTAGAAAATGGATACACGGTCCAAGTTGATTATGAATATGAATCATCTGAATTAGACTACAGTGGTACAGGTTACCACGGCGGTGTTACAATTAATGCCTTATGGGCAAACTTAACAGACACTAATGGTAACCTGTTAAAGGTAGATATTCTGCATTTTATGCAGGGTTTTGAAGAGTTTGATAAAGATGAACTTGAAGGTATAATACAAGAAAACTACGAAGACTATGAGCCAGATCCAGATAGATTTAGGGATGAGTAAACTAATAAAAGTAAAAGATACAGAGCAAAAGAAAGCTCTTAACAATTGGGCAAAGAAAGGTTTTAACGGTAGTATTATCGCTGGTACAGGCTTTGGTAAGTCTAGGTGTGGTGTTATAGCTGTAGCTAAAACCTTATCTGATGGTGGCAAGGGACTTGTACTAGTTCCTACCCATCAGTTGCAAGACCAATTTAAAGAGGAGTTTATTAAGTGGGGCTATGAGTCTGCGCTAGATAATGTAGACATCTTATGTTATGCTTCTGCTTACAAGCTAGAGGATCAGCACTATGATGTTGTGGTCTGTGATGAGATACACCTTGGTCTGTCACCTGAGTATCGCAAGTTCTTTGAGAACAATACTTGGGACAGATTATTGTGCATGACTGCTACATTACCTGAAGATTACGAGTATAAAGAGTTGTTGTACAAGATTGCTCCTCTAGTGTATATGATAAGTCTTGATGAATGTGTAGCGCTTGGCCTTGTTTCTCCTTATGAGATAGTTTGCATACCTATACAGCTAACTGATGTTGAACAGAAAGAGTACAAGAAAGCTAATAATACATTTGTATATGCTAAATACTGTCTTGGACAGTTTGGTGCATTTGATAAAGCAAAGCATATTATGGGTGCAGGTAAACACACGGCTAGCTCTGAAGATAAAGCTGCTGCTGCACAGTTCTATCGCTCTATTAGAGCACGTAAAGCTGTGGTAGACCATGCCGATGGTAAAATTGCAGAGTTGCAAAAGATTGTTGTCAAGAACATAGGTGAAAAGATACTTGTGTTTGGTGGTAGCAATGAGTTTACTAACAAACTTGCAGATGCAACAGAAACATTCTCTACTGTATATCACAGTGGGAAAACTAAGAAACAAAAAGAACAAGCACTGAAAGATTTTAGATCAGGTGACAAGCCTGTGCTGTGTTCTACAAAAGCTTTGAACCAGGGCTTCGATGTGGCTGATGCTACAATGGCTGTTATATGTGGCTTGACTAGCAAGTCCTTAACTATGATACAACGTGTAGGTAGAATTATACGTTATCAAGAAGGTAAGATAGGCAAGATACATATCTTGTATGTCAAGGATAGTCAAGAAGAAAAATGGTTGAAAAGTAGTGTGAAAAATCTAGATAATGTGACCTGGTTACCTTGTTAATCAGGCGCATTTTTCGTAAATTTATAAGCTTATGCAATTAGAAATTGACATTAATTTATTAACTGAAAATGAGATAAGTGCAGATGATTATCTTGCTTTGTATGCTATATACAGAAAAGGATTTAAGACTCTGTCTAATCTAAAATTAAACCCTAACTGGGATGACTTACAAGAGAAAGGATTCGTTAAGATTGGCCCTGAAGGCTATGACACATACATTGTTAGGCAGAAGTTTATTGATTTGTTTGCTTCTGATTTTGATCAGATGTTTGCTCAGCTTTTGGCTACGTATCCTATGAAAGTTAGAACATCTAATGGTATCAGGGTATTACATGCTTCAGATCCAGATGCCAAGACAAACTTTAAAGCCAAAGAAAGGTATAGAAAGATTGTTTTGGATAGAAGGCACGTGCATGATCGTATTATGAAACTATTACATGTTCAGCTGAAGGTAGACAAACAAAGATTAGAATACTTACAAAATCTTGAAGTGTGGATAAACAATCACACTTGGGAAAAATACACAAATATAGACGACGATGCAGGAGAACAAGAAAGAATCACAAGAAGACTCTAACGTATTTCAAACTAGAGGATTTCAAAGAATAGACAGGGCGGTAAATCAATCTGTTGCTATAGTCAAACAGGCTAAGAAAGGGCAACGGAACGTACTAGCTACGTCCTGGAAAAGACTTAACAGGAATCTTCTAGGTGGCCTACAAAAGGGTAAGATGTATGTAGTTGCTGGTCGTCCTGGTGTTGGTAAATCAGCATTCAGCAACCAGCTAATCTTTGATGTGCTTGATACTAACAGGCACAAGAAAATAATTGTATTGTATTGGACCTTTGAGATGCCCGGTTACCAGCAGGTGATGCGGTCAGCATCAAAGGATGTTCAAAAACAAATGGCTGAACTACTGTCTGTAGATAATACATTGTCTGATAAAGACTTTGGTATCTATGCGGCAAAAGTTCAGAAGTATAAGAACTATCCTATATACTTTAACAATGTTCCTCGTAGTATGGAATACATAATGAATACTAACGAAGAACTATTTAGTCAGCATCCTGAGCACACAGTGATCAACTTATTTGACCACTCACGTTTGATACGTGGCAATGAAGAAACAGAGTTGCGCAGACTAAACACAGTATCTAAGGGTTGCATGTGGATGCAATCAAAACTTGGAGTTATTAATATATTATTATCACAGCTCAATCGTAACATAGAACAAGAACATCGTGCTAAGAATCAGTACCAGCCACTACTAACAGATTTGTTTGGTGGTGATAGTATTGGCCAGGATGCACATGTAGTTATGATTCTTAATCGTCCTTATGACTTGTATGGTATCACAGATACATACTGCGGTGAGAACCCGCAAGGGTTACTCGCATGTCATATGGAAAAGAATCGTGACGGCTTGCTTGGTATGATTGGTTATGAAGCAGACATGAGTACATTTAATATTAAAGAAAGAAAATGATGGAGTTACCAAAAACTGTGGTTAAGGCGAGCCGTAAGTCGCCTAAGAACATGATAATCTATGGTCCACCTAAGATAGGTAAGACTACAGTATTGTCACAATTAAAGGATTGTTTAATCATTGACCTTGAAGAAGGCTCAGACATGGTTGATGCCTTGAAGATTAAAGTTAGCAGCTTAAAAGAACTTGGTGAAGTTGGGAAAGCTATCATAAAAGATGGTAGACCATACAAGTATGTGGCTATTGACACTATCTCCAAGTTGGAGGAATGGTGTGAAGCTGAAGCTAAAACTATATACATGCAAACTCCTATGGGTAAGAACTTTGAACAGAAGAACCCTGGTGCATCAGTCCTATCATTGCCAAACGGCGCTGGCTATTTATATTTACGTATAGCCTACAAGAAATGGATAGACAGACTGAATAAACTAGCGGATCATGTTATCTTAGTTGGCCACCTAAAGGACAAGATGCTTGAGAAGAAAGGCAAAGAGGTTGCTGTAAAGGACCTTGACTTGACTGGTAAGATCAAGCAGATTACATGTGCTAACGCTGATGCTGTTGGTTATATTTACAGAGAAGAGGATGAAACTATGGTTTCTTTCAACTCTTTGGATGATGTAACAGCTGGTTCACGTTGTCACCACCTAAAAGGTAAGACCATGCCTCTAAATTGGTCAGAAATATTTATTGATTAACCGCGTAAAATTTTAAATCATGATTGAAGCACGCACAAACAACCCTGGCGAGGTCACGCAGAAAAACGAAACACCAAACACTATTACAGTATCTATGATTCTGGAAGACTTGGACAACGGCGTTGACCGTCCAGGTATTCAAGAGAAGTATGGTCTTGAGAAGTGGGAAGTAACACAGATGTTCCAGCACCCAGCATTGAAGGGTAAGAAAGCTAGAAAGGTCCGTAAGTTGTCTTTCAACTTTGTTGATGATACAGCTGCAGATCCTAATCAGACTAGTATTCCTGTAGAAGAACCAGATGTACACCAAGAAGCTATGTCTACTATAGCAGCTACACCTGAGTTACAACAGGAAGATCCTTTTATAGGAGAGTATGGTGAAGATGAAGATGAATTTTAATTATTAAACTAATTTATTATGGCTATTAAAAGCAATGACAGTAATGTCGAAGTTGCAGGCGGAGGTATTAAACTATTTTCAGGCCTTGGCAACTTCAAAGTAATCGCAGTAAACCCTACAATGGCTGAGCTGCACGAATTGGGCATCATGGTAAAACAAGACCCAAACTATTTTGTTGAACTAAACGGAACTGAGTATTTCAAACTAACTTTCTGGATTAAGAATGAAGATCTTACTACAAGATTTGATCTTCTTATGAACGGATCAGAGCGTGTATCTCAGACAGGTAAGAACCAGTGGATTAATGCTATTGGTCAGTCTACTTGGTCTGACGGTGAGCCTGAGTATGATTGGTTCAAGAAAGAAGGTTTGCGTAAAGCATTGACCGGTGAAGAAACTCTTATCAATTTTGTTAAGCAGTGGGCTAACGTTGCTAATGGCGATGAGGCTTACTTTGATAGTATAGCTAAGATTGTTAAGGGTGATGTAACTGAGGTTAAAGCTTTGGTTAAACTTCTAGAGAGTAATGAAGTTAGATTACTGATTGGTGTTAAAGATGGTAAGTATCAGACTGTGTACACAAAAGTATTTGGTCGTGTAAAACCTCAACGTGATGACTTGTTCGTTAAGAATCTTAATGATGATTATGGAACATTCAATGCAGAGTTTGACACGACGTTAGCTTGGGGTGCATTTAGTCCTGAACTAGCCGTTGTTACTCCAGATGCTGACTCTGATAATGTATCAGAAGATGAAGACTGGGTGTAACATTATAGTAGTATGGCCTTGTAACCTAGTGGTTATATGGCCTAGTTAATCAAATAATAAAGGGTAGTGTAAAAGCTACCCTTTTTTATTTTAAATTCGCAAACTATGATTAAAAGCAGAAGTAGTGAGGATGTATTGACGCCTGATAGAATACTATCAAAGATTAGTGAGGTAGATATATTTGCATACTATTGTAATTCTTTTAAACAGTTGGGTGTTAAATTTTGCAGTGAGATTAGACAGGATAAGAAACCAGGTGTTTATATTATACTTTGGAAAGGTAGACTTTTGTACAAAGACTTTGCTTATCCGGATCATAAATTTGATTGCTTTGGTTATGTCATGGCAGCATACAATGTTTCTTTTTATTCTGCTCTTCGTATAATTGACAATGACTTTGGTCTTAATCTTGCATCAAGCAAAGAGGAGATGGCTTTCACCAAAGGTTACCTTGGGTATCAATCTAAAATAAAGATTGAAAACAAAAAAGTAACTATAATTAAAAAGAAGTCTAGGCCTTGGAAGCGTAAAGATGCAGATTTTTGGTCTCAATACTTGATTAGTAAAAAAACTTTGACTAAGTTTGCAGTTAGCCCTATCTCACACTACTGGATTAATGACAGTAGATTTACATGTAAGCTTAGCTATGCATATAAAATAGGTAGGAAATACAAAATTTATTCACCTTACGAAGAAGTAAAGTGGATGAGCAATACTAACTCTAAACAAATTCAAGGATATGATCAATTACCTAACAAAGGGGATCTCTGCATTATCGCATCATCTCTCAAAGATGTTATGTGCCTTTTCGAGATGGGTATCTCTGCAGTCGCCATGCAATCAGAAATGCAATTGCCACTGCGCAGTACAATCGAAGAACTAAAACAGAGATTTAAACAAGTTGCAGTCTTTTATGATAATGACTTTACTAATCCTAACAACCCTGGTCAGACCATGGCTAAAAAGATTTGTAAAGAATATTATCCTATGAAGAACATTCTCATACCTGACGAGTATCAATTAAAAGATCCGTCAGACTATGTTGCGCACTTTAAACAAACAAAAGGATTACAAACATTGATAGACATACAATTGTGAAGCGACGTACACGAAAACCAAAAAACAAAAAAGTAAGAAACGCTACCGCTAAGGTTTATAAGGGTATTAAGTTCAGGTCTAAGCTTGAACTTTTTACGTATAAGAAACTAGAAGATGCAGAGATTAAATCTTTGTATGAAAAGAAGAAGTATGTTTTACTAGAAGGTTTTCATTATACAGCTGAGTGCCACGAGCCTCACAAAACAAAAGGTTATATCGATAGTGGATATAAGGTTAGGGATATTACATATACTCCTGACTTTGTAGATCCTAATGGTAAATGGATTATAGAAGTAAAAGGTTTTGCAAATGATGTCTTCCCTTTGAAGTGGAAGATGTTTAAGAAACACCTCATGGAACTGGAGAATCCTCCAGTATTATACCTGCCTAAAAATCAAGGCCAGGTGCTACAAACAATAGAATTAATTAAACAACTTTAATTTATGGAATACACAGAAGATTTGGTCCTCCGTCTGGATGGGCTTGGGATAGATATGTCCAAAGGTCACAGTGATACAGCCAAGCAACTTAATAAGTTGTATGAAGAAACAAGGTACAATACATTTGGATACCTTGAAGATCTTGAGAAGTTTGATAAAGTCTTTGAACCGGTATATGGTTTGGAGTTTTTCATACTAGTCAGAGATGTACAACAACAATTCTTTAGAGAGATTAAGTATGCTGAGCTATCAGCTGAACTAAATGAAATACACGAACAAAGTAAAATAAATAGACATGAGTATAAAAACGATTGATAAGCAGATCAAAGGATCTGAAGGCCTTGCTAAGAAGATTAACAAGGGCGCTGAAAAGATGGTATTTGACATCTTGCAGTCTACACAGTACTCTACACCTATCCCGTCTACAGTGCGTGAGTTGGCTACCAATGGTGCCGATGCGCAACGTGAGAAGGAGATGGCTATAGAGATACTAACTGGTAAAGCTAAAGCAGAAGATTACTACATTGAGCGCCACGGCGAGCAATATAATGATAGTAACTTTGATATTAACTATTACAATCTGGATCATTTAGATACAGAAAACAACGACGTACTAATTACATACAAAGAGAATGAAGGAACAGGATACTGCGATGTAGTTACGATAAAAGACCACGGTGTTGGTATTGGTGAACGTCGTTTGGAAGGTGTGCTTGAGCTTGGTTATTCAACTAAGCGTAATACAGCTGAGAACTTCGGTGCGTTTGGTCTTGGTGCCAAGGTTGCATTGTCAACTGGTGTGGATTTCTATACTATAGAGACTGTACATAATGGTAGGAGGTTCAAAATGAACTGTTACAATTACAAGACAGACTTTATTATACCTGCGTTTAATCCAGGACTAGGGCAGCCTAATCCTTACATTACACTTAGTGATGGAACTAAGGTATACTATGAAGATGCCAAAGCAAAGAATCAAACCATAATATCGTTTGGGGTCAAAAAGCACAACAGACGAGATTACCGTGATGCGGTAGAAGAGCAGTTGATGTATATGCCTAACATTAAATTTAAGCGTATTGCAGAAGATGGTTATGAAAGGGAAGAAAACATTCACCCAAGAGTTATGCACAACTCTGATAACTTGATTATCTCTGATACATATTTGTTTAGTAAACCGCACATTGTATTAACTAAAGATGTAGGCGCACCAACCGGTGTTAACTATGGCTTTGTTGATTTCCGTGAGTTGGAAATGCAGCAGATGTGGGGACCAATTGCTTTCAAATGTCCTGCAAGACAAGTAATCAATGACCCAGATACTGGTGAAGAGATTGTATTGCAAGATGGTGTAGATGTTACGCCGTCACGTGAGAAGGTAATATGGAATGAGAACACTAAAGCATACATCAAGTCTGTAATTGAAGCAGCTGCTGATGAAGCTAGTGAGATTGTACAAGAAGAGCTTAAGCAAACAGACTTTGTGTCTTGGTTGATAGCTTGTAAGAAAGTCTTAACTAAAGCTGACAGCGGTAGTGTGCTTGGTAGATTGTCTAACATTATTGACCAGGAACAACTTAAGCCTAAGTTTGGGCCTGACCCAAGACTTAAGAATGAATCTGTAAAAGCTTTATTCAGAGGTATGAAGGTTGAGGTTGTAACTAAGAGCAGAGATTATGGTACTGGTGAAGATACTATTGAGAGAAATGCTATTGAAAACTACAGCCAATTGAGAGAGAATAACATCTTTATCATGGGTGAAGAGAATCATAGCAAGTACAAAGATATGTATCTTATACACGAGTGTGATGGTCCTGTTATTTGTATTAAGCCTGTAGAGAACTGGGAGCCTAGTACTGTTGTTAGTACTGAGTCTGTTAAAGCAAGCAAGAAAGCACTTGCTAAACGTGCTAGAGTTCTTGAGTTAATTACTGAGTCTACTCACAGTCGTAACTATGACGACATAGAGGTAAATGAAGAGTGGTTAGAAGAATACAAAGATGAGATTGCTAAAGCAAAGGAGGTTGCACAGTTCGAGAACATTACACCAGCTGAACGTCGTAAGATAGAAGAGCGTATGGTTGCATACACTTTTAGATACAACGAAAAGCATTGGCATAGTTCTGGTAGTGACAACCGCTACATCAGAGACAAGATTGAACCAAAGGTAAAAGATCTTATGAAGACTCAGCGTACTACCTATTACGGTACTGCAGCTGATGATGATAAACTGATGGTAGCTTGTGGTATGATACATCCTTTTGCTCCTAACATTCGTCAAGTATACAAAGATATGCCTGGATGGAGAACTGAAGGTCAAGACGATAGACTGTTTTTCTTTGATACTCCAGCTGTTAGACTTGGTACTGGTGAGTTTACAAAACCAACTACTACAGTCAACAGTGATGACGGTACGGTATATCACAATACTAATTTTGATTGGGATACACCACAGGTTATCAGAGTCTCACAGAGCAATGTTAAACACATTAGCATGAATCCTAATGTTAAACACATTGATGAATTCTTTTTACAATTAACACCTAATGGAGGATATACTATGGATGAATACGCAATTAAGTGGTACACTGCAGACAAGATGAAGAGTATCACAGATAAGACATATTTATATTGTCTTAAGGACATTAATCCAGACTTGTTTGAAAAGTATCAGGATGTATACAATGCATCTGATGTGGATGTAAGAGTAAGTCAGTGGATGAAAGATACTGATATATTTCCTATGGTCGAGAAGATTGTGGAAATGCATAACTTCTGCAAAGACAACGATGACGCCGCTGCTATACAGCAGAAGAGTCGTGAACTCTTTGTGCTAGATGTACCAGAAGCTATTGGTCAAGATCAAGAGTTGATGGATAAGTTTAATGAGCTTCAAGAGTGGTCTGAGGGTGTGCATACACTATTGGATTGTATTAGTGAAGTATCATACTGTCCTAATAATGATCATGATTTAGATCAGGATCTTATTAAAGAAATCAAGGTTTACCTGGACGCTAAAGGCAGGCTAGACTGGTAATAATCAGCAAGTTACAGGGGTGAAATATCCCCTGTATTACTTGTATAAACAAAATTTTTATATTATTTTTAACCCTAATTAATTAATTATCATGATTACAATTAATGTTATTGAGAACCAAATATCTGGTTCGTACGGCGACAAGCCGTTTAGTGTCAACTACTCCGAGGACACTTATAGAAAAATGATGGAGTTATCTGACAGACAACAGTCTGTTACAACTATGGACGAGTACAATGCACTCATGGAAGAGTTTGCTAAGCTTACTGTCCAAGACTACAAAACAACTGTAGAAACTGCGTGCCCGTGGATTTATGTCAACGAAGGTACAGGCGAGTTCTTTTTGAAGCACGAAGGTGTAGTATCTAGTATACCTATGCCACAAGCTTTGGTTGACCGTATCTTTGAATCACTTGACAAGGGTGTAGATTTTGAACCACTTGTAAAAATGTGGATTAGATTCTTACGTAACCCTATTCTTCGTCAGAAGATGAACAACTGTAACTGTGAGAAAGGTGAGAAGTTCACTGAGAAGTTTTTTAACTTTGTTAACTTACAGTATGTACATCCTAAACTGAAAGAAGAGTTAATAGAAGAACACGGCTTGAGTGAAGAAGTTGCTGAGCGTAGAGCTACTATGTATCAGATGAAGATTACTCAAGAGGGTTTACTAAATGGCTACAAGGTATCTCACGAAGTTATGCATGCGTATGACACAGAGACTGGTGAAGTAGTAGATCGTTACAAGCGTACATTCAATCCTGATACAGGTGAGATTGAAGAAGGCGGATTGCCTGAGCATGTAGAAGATAGATTGTTTCAGCCTGCTATCATGGGTACTAGCGGTGATGCATTTTACTGTGAGGGCCCTAATGGTTACGCTAATCCAGGACACTTTATCAAAGTTGGTTGTACACACAGATTACCAGATTGGTCTTATGTAAATACAAACGACAATGCATCTTGTGTTAAAGGTTTACACTTCGGTGGTCTTAAGTACATTGCATACTACAGCGGTGAGATCCACAACATTTTTGTTGATCCTATGCATGTTGGTGCAGTGCCTGATGACGAGACTGGTGCAATCAGATGTTTACAGTATTTTGTACATTCATCTCTGGCTGGTGTAAATGGTAGTATCTATCACAGTTCTACCTATGCAGCTAAGACTGATGCTGAGTGGGAAGAGATGCGCAAAGAAGCGGTCGCTGATTACTCTGACATTAAAACAGAGATTGATAAAGATATTGCAGAGGTTAATTCTCTGTAATGTTTGTGTATTCATGATTCTAGTGGGGGGACGAAAGTCCCCTTTCTAGTCTCTTAACTTTAAATCCTATTAACATGAGTAAGATAGTACTTATAGATGCAGATAGCCTACTGTATTTTGAGATGGGTAAAGATACCCTAGAAGAGGCAATTGATGGAATAAACCAAAGAATACAACAGATACTTATTGAAACAGAAGCTGAAAGCTATATAGGATATTTAACATTAGGTAAATGTTTTAGGTATGATGTCGCTAAGACCGTGCCTTACAAACACAACAGAAAAGGTGGTTTAAAGCCGCCTATATTTTATGCATTACGTGTCTATGTACAGCAGGCCCACGGGTTTAGAGCTGTAGATGGATATGAAGCAGATGATATGGTTGGTATAGCAAAAGATTATTTTATATCACAAGGTCGTGAAGCTGTTATATCTAGTCCCGATAAAGATGTGTTACAACAGATTAGGGGCAGACATTACAACTATCAGAAGGCTGAGTTTGTAGAGACTACTGCTGAAGACGCTAAGAAGTTTCTTTGGAAGCAGGTTCTAATGGGCGACAGTACTGATGGCATACCAGGCATACCAGGTCTTGGACCTAAGACTGCAGATGCTATCATTGATAACATGCCAAAGTCAAAGTTAGCTTATCACGAGGTAGTATTGTCTCATTATATGGCTAAGTTTGATTTGCCTGAAGCTGTAGATAGATTTGCAGAAACATTTAAACTTGTATACATACTTAAAAGTCTAGAAGACTTACATGAGTCTGCATATCTTGATGCGTTTAACCTTCAAACTTTTAACACTGATGAATAATACAGATAAAAAACAAGTTAAGTGGGCCCTAGAAAGCCCACTAGCCTTGTCCCTTGAGGGCGAGCTTAAGTTTAACAATAGTAAAGATGTTATTACTAGTGTTTCTTTTAATAATCCAGAACTTACTATTTCTTTAGGCGATACTCAAATGTTTCGCAAGATGCCATTTAAGGTAAACATTATTGAGAAGACATCTTCTACAAAGTGTGAGCTAAAGGTTGCACCTAGAACAAAGTCTTCTGTGTTTATTATGCCTATGCTTAGTGGTAGTAAAGAGTTATATTTTTATGATTCTTTATTCTTGAACTGTTTTATAGGCACTAAAGATCATCCTAACAGTGTTGTTTTATTGTATAGATTTTCTGGTAGCGCTCTGTTCCTTAAGTTTGAGCAGGCTCTTAAGAAGTTTACGACGTTTATAGATATGCAAGATCCAAGTCCACATCATGTTATGTTTATCTTTGATATACCTAGTAAGTATAAAGATGATTATAACAGATTTATTCTTGGTAAGTATTCTCATTTTTCTCCTGAGTTGAAGGATGCTATATTTAAGTTTCACAAAACAGATATGCATTCATCGCTTGGCCAGATACTTTACAAAAGTGAGAAGCGTCGTTTAAGACTGAGTCAGAATCTTGGTATGGAGATACCTACAGACATGGAATTGTTTGATGTGCCAGATCCTGAAGATGAAATATATAACCCAAAAATTTATACAAATGAGTAAAGGAATAGAAAAGCAAGTAGGGGATTGGTATCCCTTGCTTGAACCAATACTAAGTTCAAGTTACTTTAATAGCTTGACTACAACAATAAAGAAAGGTAAAGCAGAAGGTAGGATTATATATCCTGATACAAAGCTTACCTTTCGTGCATTTAAACTCTGTCAACTAAAAGATCTTAAGGTAGTTATCCTTGGACAAGATCCTTATCATGATGGCAGTGCAACCGGGTTGGCTTTTGCTAACAACGGTGACGGTCCTAGAATTAGTCCTAGCTTGGCTTGGATTAAGAAAGCTCTAGAACATGATTATGATACACTATGTCTTGACTTTGACTACGATCTTACTAGTTGGGCTGACCAAGGTGTGTTGTTATTGAATACTGCACTAACTGTAGAGAAGGGTAAAGCCGGATCTCACACGGTGTTGTGGAATACATTTACTAAAGAATTATTAAATTCGTTAACAAATACCAAAGATGATATTATATTTGTACTATGGGGCAAGAAAGCCCAAGACTATGCAAAGTTCATTAAAGGAAATAATAAGATTGTCACTGCTCCGCATCCCGCTGCTGATGCTTATACTGGTGGGTCTGCTGGGTTTCATACTAGTGGTACCTTTCGTGCTATTAATGACTTTCTTAATATTCCTATTAAGTGGAATACACATTGTGGTGAGCCTTTGCCTCTTGAGCGTAGCGAAGTTCCTTTCTAAATTTTAAATTATGAAACAGTTAGCAAGAATTATTAAAGACTGTGGTCACCGTGGAAAGGTGGGCCACATTTATGAAGTGATAGAAAAGAATCCAGGAGATGGATTTAGATTAGTAATACCAGGTCAAACTCAATTTACATTTTGGTATCCGGAAGATTGCATAGAAGAGGTTGAGCTTGGGGCGTGCACTGTGCCGTCCTTTGATGTAGGTAAGTGGACAGAAAGTATAAAAGCTTTAGAAGAAACTACTACTGGCCTAGATTTAGAGGATATAAAGAAAAAATCTACTTGGAAAGTCCCTGAGAATGCAGATTTTGCATGGCACTTGGACAAAGTTACTGAATCTATCACGGATTTATTAAAGGAAAAGAACGCTGCGTATGGAAACACGGCGCTCAATCCTCTTGGTATCTTTAGCAAGCTTGGTGCAGCTGAAGCTATCAAGGCTAGGATAGATGACAAGTTAGCCCGCATATCTAACAAGGGTCTTAACGATGATACAGAAGATACAGCTAGAGATCTAGTTGGTTATCTTTTGTTATTGTTAATGGCTATCGATAGGGATTAACCTTGTTTTGTTCGTACACTTCTAGTATACGTGACATCTGCTTATAACCAGGGAAGAATGGCAACGAGTAATATCCCCATGGGGTCTTATCTCTGTTGTCTTCTCTTTGGGTTATAGCATCTACTACCTCATCCCATGTATTGTTTGTAGCTTTTAATGCATCTATTACTACACCTGTCATTGGTACAGGAGTTCTGATAAAGCTTACCATTTCATTTGGATTACTTAAGAATCCAAGTTCCATTGCTGTTCTTGATAGCGATGCATACATTTTTCTTGTAGCCCAAGTTTTAGTATATAGTCTTTCATCGTCGTCTCCTTTCATACCAAGGGCCATCAGTGATAGTGCTAGTAATAATACCATTCGTAGTTCTGCAGCTGCTGCTCTGATCTGTCCCTGTCGCATTGAGAAGTACTCATTGAAAGACATCTTTTGTATGTTTGGATTATCAGGATTGTCTTGTATGTATTGTTTGAATAGTTTTTCTGCTACCTCTTTGTTAGCTTTCATTTTATATCCTAAACCAAAAGTAGTTGCTTCAGCTGATAGTTTTAGTGCTGTAGCCAGAGTTCCTTTTATTTTACCAAAGAAGTTCTCTTCTATTTGCCACGCTTCACCTGCTACTACACTGTAACGACCTTGTTCGTATACATCTGCTACAGGGTTGTATCTAAATGTACCTAGCCTTTCTCTAACTAGACGTGGCATCCAGTTTTTAAACTGCATAACAACATTACCAGTTAGAGTTGTGTTAACTACATTAATATCTTCATCAGACATCTGCCCTTTTACAGATCCTCCAACGTATCTTGCTATGCCTCTGAATTTATTCATGCCTTCTTCAGACATTCCTTCTATTTTTAGACCATCTTCATTTATAGTTGTTAACTCAAAGATAGACTTGCTTCCTTCTGGTAGCAGTTCTAATCTTTTAGGCATGCCGTCTTCGTTTACGCCATAGTTCTGGGACATAGCTATCAAGATATTGTTATCAATCATCTCATCCGCCTTACGATATGGGTAGTAAAGTTTATCCATAGTAGCAGTCTTTACTAGTTTACTAGCAGATAAGTTGTTTGCTACACGCATAGTAAAGTCATCTTGCCAAGGTTGGAAGAAGTTTACTAGTCCTAAGTATTTATCTTTTTGTTTGTAGAATAGACGATGTGTTTCCGCCATCTGCTTGTTTGTATAGTGTAATCCTTTAGCTCCCTCCATATATGCAGAAGCTTTGGCTGCTAAGTATGCAGCTGAACCCGGTATGAATGCAAGGCCTAATACTTTAGCAGAGAAGTATTGTTTAGCTCCTAGTATTACTTTGTTCTTACTATAACCTCCCCAGTCTGCATCTTTTGTTTGGATACGCTGTCCATATAGATAGAAGTTTACATACAGTTGTTCAAATGTTTCTAGTGTGTCTCTAGAATTCATTTTTTCTGCTAGTTTACCTGTCTTGTCTAAGAATGCGTTGCCGGTTGCATCACGTAGTGCAGCTGGATTATCAATTAAGAAACTTTGTAGTGCTAGTATGTGCGCTTCAATCTCTGACTTGTGTGCATAGTTGTGTACGGATTTACCCATCAAATATAATGCGCGTCCTAAATCTTTTGTTTTTAAACTATTATCTACCTCACCATTAGCATTTCTAACTGGAGCCATGTACAGTGCAGGTATAGTTGCAATAGGTAAACCAGTAATCTCATCTAACATTCCGCCTTTGAAGTTATCATCTTCACGGATCTTCAATCCTTCTAGTAGTGTGTCAGAACTTAAGTCGTAGTTACCTGCAGCAATAGAATCAATTATATCTTGATGTATGTTTGCTATGAAGTTACCTTTAATACCTAGGCCTGACATCTCTGCAAACTTTCTATTTGTTTTTTGATAGAAGTCAAAGAATTCTTTTAATGGCTTTCTATCATTTAAGTACTTGTATTTATCAGAATAGTACAGCGCTTCTTTTTCAGGCTTAATCTCTAAGTGATACCAAGCTTTTGGACTTGTCCATGCTGAATCTCTACTGAGGTCATGTGTGTTTAACCAGGCCTGCTTCATTGCTTCACGCTTCTTTCCACGAACATTATTTGGATCAGGTACCTTCTCATACTTACCTGTCTTCTCATTATACTCTTCGTAGTCTGCAAACATTTCATCTATTCTTGCAAACTCTCTTTCTTTCCACTTATCAAACTTCTCTTGGTAACCCTCTTTCTTTTGGAATGTTTCTTTTGCCCATGCCACATCTTTGTTTTTTGCGGCATCACGAACTCTTTCATAGTACTCAGGCGTATATTTACCAACCAGGCTGCCAGTGTTCTCATCTATCATTAGTCTGTAAGCATCCATCAGTGACATGCCATTGTCTTTGGCCCACTGTTCTACGCCGCCCTGATATTTTTTTATTTCTTTTTCTAATTCATTCTGTGCACGACGTGTTCTTTGCTGTGCCTTGTCTATGTATCCCCAAGCTGTTTGGAATACAGGATGGTCAAACTCTGACGCAGTGGCAAATGTCTTAGTTAAGAAGCTAAACTCTTTTACTAATCTAGTTGGATCTCCTACACCAAACTCTTGTCCCATACCAACAACTCTATCAGCCAGCTCAGCCTTTAAGTCTTCGTGTGTTCTTTGTATAACACCACTAGCTCTATCAAATCTTTGTACTAATTTATTATATGCAGCCTCATCAGACTGTTGTAAATCTTTGAAGAAGTCTCTTGAATATTTAGACATACCTGTATATAAACCAAACTTATCTATCAGGTCTACCAGTTCGTCCATTTCTATGTAGTCCGCATTTTCTGCGCCGTCTGGCAAGAACTTATCTTTTACTCCTATTCTTTTTTCTAAAGATCTAACCTGTCTTGCAACTTCAGTAAGAACAGTATCTAATCCTCCATTCAATTGTAGAGCGGTTAGACTTTGTTGTATAGATTCTATCTCTGCAGATAGTTTATCATATTTTTGTGGATTGTTTCTTACCTTACTTCTTTTTTGTACCAGTGCGCCTTTTCTAGATGTAAGTCTTTTTATAAGTTTATCTATACCTTTATCACCAAACATCTCATTTGCTAATGGTATTTGTTGTAAGAACTCATTGCCTGATAAACCTGCTGCTTTACCACCGGCTTCCATCTTGACTACTTTACCAGTTAGCTGGTATTTACCATTTATCTTTTTACTTTCATACTGTACATGTATAGGTATAACACGAGATTTTCTTACATGTTTTATACCGTACTGTCTTTGTAGTATATCTTTATATGCACCTATCTGCATATTGTACTGATCCATCTTGCCTACGTGTGGATTCTCTACAATTCTAGCATTCTTTCCATAACTAACTACCTGTTCTGGTCTCGGTGTAATAAACTTGTAGTCTAGTATATCTACTGTACCATCAGAGTATACAAACATAAGGTCAACTGTACCTGCAGTTTCTTCTGCCACTAAACCTTTTCTACCTATAGGGTCATACACAATCTGCTCTGTCTTTACTACAAGCTCTCCCTCAGGATCTATCTTTGCTTGCATTTCTTTTGCATTTGCATACTGCTCAGCTGCTAAAGAATACAGTACATTGAACTGACCTTCAGTTAAACCAGACTCTTTTTGTATTTGTTTTTTATCACCCTTCTTTTCAGATAAAAGAATCATTACACGCTCCATAGTACTATGATGTTGTGTACCACCGCTTCTTTTTACCTCGTTATTTTTGTTTGCATTTAATTCTATTGCACGCTCTTTACCCACGTTACGTATAAATGCTGCGCTGGGCCTATCACTTACCCTGTTAGCAATAATTTTATCTGCTTCTGTATCATAGTAACGTGGAGTTGTTCCTGCGGGATCTAATACTATCTGCTTACCAAGTGCAGCTAGCTCTTCAACCTTTGCATTCTTTACATCTCTGCTTTCTAGTCTTCTACTAGTTTCGTCTAGTTGATCGAGTATCTTTTCAGTTCGCTGCTTGTCTGACATTGGATTTGTGTCTTCCGCCTGGAAGAACTGCTCTGTTCCTAAGTCAACGTTCTTTAATTCTTTTATACCGTTAAGCTGGTCATTCATTATAGCAAACGACGCCTGCGCAAACGGATCACTCTTAGGCATCTTAAATGTTTTTCTGATAAAGTTCATCACCTTATCAAACCATCTTCTAAATCTTGACACTTTCTGTGGTGTGTCAGCCCCGGTCTCTTGTGCTACTATTTGTTGTGCAATTACTTTACCTATTGCCTCTTCCCTCATTAGTATAGGATCATTCTCATACTGCTTTTGATAGACAGGATTGTTCATTACATTCCCAAACGCCTCATACTGTTCTATCTCACGCATCATAGATTTGTACAGCGGGCTACCTTTTGCTCGTAAATATTTTACAAAGAAGTGAGCTGCTTCTTCTGGTAGAGTATCTAGTCCGGCCTTGCCTTCTATGACTTCAACAACTCTGTTTAACATGTCAGCTTTTGCTACAACATCTATTGGGCTACCATTTGCATCTAGTATCTCATCTACTGCTTTATACTCTACACCTATTGTGTCTAAGAAGCTTCGCATTTTATTGTTTAGCTCTATACCGGGATCTCCCTTGGCAGCTACCTGATACTGTGGCGGTAAGAAGTCTCCGACATCATTGAACTCACCAACAGCTGTAGCAAATGGCTCTGCTATATATTTATCTCTGTTAAAGTTTTCTACTATATCATACGAGTACAAAGTAGATTGGCCTAACTTTTTATAATTAATACGATGCCTAGTATTCATCAAAGCATTGTATTCTTTTAATTTTTTGTTTACATTTCTTACCTGCGCGTTAGACAAACCTTTGTTAGGGTCTTTAGGTAATCTTAGATCTACCTGGACGTTAGGAGTCTTATTGTTGTTCTTTGTATACATGCTATACGCTCCATACAAACCAACGTTTGATACTAACTTAATCCAGTCTGGGTGTTTTCTATTGGGACATGTAGCCATTTAACATTCAAATATTGTGCGCAACGTATCTAAGTGTGCTGTTAACGCAGGGTTAGTGCTATCAGGTATAACTAGTTTTATGTTTGGATTAGCGTCGAGTAAACTTTTTATTATAACTACTCTAGAATCTATTTCTTGTTGAGTAGATTTGTTACCAGGTTCTAATCCTAGGGGTGGTAGCAAGAAGGTCTTACCTGGGTTCTTCTTTGCTAGCGTATCTATTTTACCTATACTGTCTGCAAATATAGCAAAATCTACCGGTTCTCCATACTGTGCTTTTGTAGGCGCAGATATTACATTAGCTTTAGCTGTAAATTTTTTTGCTATTGGCAAACCTTTTGCTTTGGCAACTCTAGCTAAACCATTTGCAAATGTTCCTGACTGATCCACTGGCACAATTGGTATGCCGGCTATATTAAATATGTCGCCTGTAACAGTTTGCTTGCCTCTACGCATCTCTTTTACATTTGGATCTAGAGTTTTATCAGTATGGTCTTTGCCATCTAATGTGATATTATTAGAGTTAACCATTGATATTATTCCCTCTGGCCCATACTCTTGTAAATACATTCCATTACCTAGTGTAGTTATTTGCTCCCATACCATAGTCCATGCGTTACCTATTTCCTTTCTCTTGCCTTCAGATAGTTTTTTAACTACAGTTTTATAGTTTGCTTTAGAGTCTTCAGTAAGTTTAAATAGTTTTTTAATTGTAGTTTTTTTGCCTGCTTTTATTAATCTTGCTTTCTGCTCTCTTGACAATGATGTATCAGGAATTTCTACAGATATAAACTCTTGAGGAGGCCTATTAGGAGAGGCTATTTGTAATGCTCTAGCCCCAACTATTCTAACCTTATTGCTTAATCCAGGGGGTATTTGTGTTTTTCCTGTGTCTGCCTCAAATCCATACGTAGCCTCATCAACCTTTTGTTTCATATATTGAGGAACTACGAATGGATTTTTAAAATTGTTTTTATAGAACTGTAATCTAAAGTTATCTAGATTAACATTGCTTTGTTCTTTTGTTCCTGCTAAATACTTTTTTAATATAGGATCAACTATGTCTATGTATTGCTGAGCCGGTATCAAATCCATAAAAGATACAGGGGATGTTTGCTGTCCTGATTGTAGTATTATAAACTTAACAATATCTTTTGCAAGCTCTGGATCTTTCTCCATTAGTACTTGCATGTCTTCTATTAATGCATTACGCTCAAAAGATGTAAGACGTTTGTTAAACTTCTTTATATTTTCCGTGGCATACTCAGGGTGTGTAGGATCATATGTCTGCAGTATTGGGAATAACTCATTTAGTATTAATGACTTCTTAGTATCCTTCTTCAATTGCATTACTCTTCTAGCTAAACTAGGACTGTCTTTAGTACCTTGGAATAATCTAGAAGCATCCTTAAATAACTCTTGCTGATTTTCTGTTCTAACTGTTTGTAGTATATAGTTTACTAGTGAGTTTTCTACAAGGCCTGCAAATCTTGCCTTATCATCATTTCCTATATCTCTACGATTTATAATATCTACTATTAAAGAGTCTAAAATAAATTCAGCATCTGCTTTACGTGTAGTAGCAAACAGACTATCAAACATTCTAGATGAGCTTTCTAAAGATTGCTCAAATGATTTTTGAAAACTTTCATCTAGATACTTATCTAAGTTTACAAATTTGTTTTCAGCTTTTAATGTATTTAACTTCATTACCTGCATTTTAGCTTCCATTCTATTTTTAGGAGCTAAACCAGATCTGTCACCGGTAACTGCTTCAGATAGCTCTTGCATTGGAATAGTTAAGCCGTCACGGATATCAATATACTTTTTCATTGCCTGCATTTGGAATGTATGATAATCAATTAGGTCTTGCGGCGTAAACTGATCTAACAGTTTTGCTTTCTGCTCAGGAGCCATGCCATTAGACATCTCTTCAAACTGTCTTGCCTTTTCACCTAGAGCTAACATTCTTTCCATTGCTGGAATAGTATACTCAACTGTTGCATCAAAATCTGTAGGTAGCCCTGATAGTGCAGCAATGTCTTTAGCTTTATTTTCATGTTCTTTTTGAAGAGTCTTACTTATTTCACCTAAACCAGTAGCCGGGTTCTCTGTCTTTGTGGCAACCATCTCGAATAGAACAGGCTGTGTCATAAACTTAGATACAAACTCTAAAGGAACACCTGCTCTAAGCATAGATATGTACGTACTAGCAGTAGTCAAGTTACCGTTTATATCAAATACAAATGGATCTTTGGATACATCTACAAAGGCATTGATAAACTCCCCTATAATTTCTGACACATAGTTTAATCCTAACGCATCCCTAGTTCCTCCCATTGGAATAGCTAGGCTCCCATCTTCTAGCTCTATCATTTCATATGCAGGCATGCCTATAGAAAAGTCTGGGTCTACTCTTAACGCTAGTCCGGCACGTTGTGCTTTTATCTGGTGTGTATTAGCTACAGCTGCAACACCTAAGGCCTTCTTACCTGCTAAGAATCTGTTACCCATTTCCTGTATAAACTCAAACTTAAGAAGATCGCTAAATCTAGGGGATTGATTAGACTTTCCTTGCAGGCCTCTAATAACATTAGCCATGTCTTTTAGTCTCTGAGCTCCAACCGGTCTAACTAGTTGTTCATAGTTAGCCTCATTTAAAACAATTTTTCTAGAGTTAGTTAAGATTTGATTCTGAATAGCTTGTGTAGCATTCTGTCTTTCTAATGGTATGTCTTGTTTGTCGACTGCATTAGCTATTTGTGAATCAATCTTTTCAAACTCTTTAGATATTTTATCTTTAACACTTTGAATAGATACATCCATGCCAGTGTCCGCATCTTGTATCTTAGCCATCCTGCGCATCTCTAGTAGTCCTATCTCAAAGTCAATGCTATCTCTTTGTGATCTAGGGGCTTTCTTTCTCTTCTTATACAGATTATCAATCTGTTTGCTTACTTCTTGTACCTCTGGGTTCTGATAGTTTTGATAATCTAGTTGTTTTAGTTTAGCAAACTCTTTATTCATTGCTACAACTTTATCTACAACAGATTCGCCCAATCCTACCTGCTGTGCTAGTGTAGCATACTTTCTAGGATTTAAAGTTCTAAGAGCTTGTACTCTTTGAGTGCTTGTAGAGTTTGCATTAGTTAGGAATGGTACAACATTTAGTTCATTCTTACTACGGTTATATGTATAGTTAGGTAGGAATATAGATAGTTTATCAATATCGTAGTCACTACCAGCTTTAACTACAATCTCTGAAGGTACCATGATAGCATCACCAGCCTCTTGCGGTAAGAAGCCTGCTATCTCAATTGCTTCTATAGAGTTCAATGCTGACGTTGGAATACGGAATCCATATACTTCAAGCATCTCTTTGCCTCCTATCTTTTCACCGTCTCTATATACACCATCTTCTCTTATAGTAACATTCTCTCCAATCAGCTCTTTAAAATAATGTGGTAACATTACCTGCATTGCTTTTACCTTACCATCTTCTTTTCTATAGAACTGTAGTGCAGCAACGTTCGCCCCATACTTATGTTTATCTTGGTATACAGTACGTTGTTCTACCTCTATACCTGCAGATGATACTTGTACCTTAGCGCCTCCAAATGTTTTATAGTTTACAATACGATTAGATACTAAAGAGTATAGAAGGTTTTCTATCTTAGGCTTATTACCTAATACATCTAGCACTCTAGTTTCTCCTGATAAGAATTCTTCTAGACCATCTAAGTATGCATCGGACATGTCTCGTCTTTCAGCCTCACCTCTTAATACTTCTGTAAGCTTTTCATATCCTTCCTCACTGATAGTAAACTCATTGCCTGCGTCTTCTATTCCAAACTCTCGTTTTAAAGACTCAAACTCCGCATCAACTAGTTCATTTTCTAATACCTGTAGTCTTTTATCTATAGCAGCAACTTCTTTATTTACAACCTTACCATTCTCATATGCATTAGAAGCAAGTAGTGCTCTTTGCTGACTACCTTTAGATACTTTTGTTTTTACTGGGTTCTGAGTTTCAACTTGTATACCCATAAAGTCGTAGTACAACTCTGATACATTAGCCTGGTCTATTCCCGCATAGTCTCCAGACTCATCATAGAAGTCATTAGATGCATTATCTGCTCCTACAACTTTACCTACTTTAACACCACTTTCAAATACCGCTAGCCCCACCTGATTATCTATCATGTCGTCTAGCATCTTACCTAAATTACTACCCTTACCAATAGACTCTACTAGTTGTGGGTATATAGGTAATACAGATAGCTTGATAAATGCAGGTGAATATATACCTGTAGCGTATGTAGGCCCGTAGTACTGTGGTTTTAGTGGAGGGAATACTGCCATCTCTTGTGCAGATAGTGGTTGACCCTCTCTAACTTTTTTATATGCAGTTCTTTGATCTGGCGTAACATTACCTACACGCTCTAAGAATTCCATATACTCATCAATAGTCATGTAACCTTGCGCATCTGCCTCATCAAACTCTAAGTATGGTCTTAGTATTTCGTATACTTCTTCTGTCTTAGGGTCTAGTTGTACATTAGGTGTTTCTAATTTAATTTGTATAGCCGCAGGATCTGCTCCATATGCTTCAGCATACTCTAAAAATCTTTCATTAGTTATAGAAGCTTTTACATCTCTATAAGTTATGTGGCGCATCTTGCCGTCTGCAGTCTTACCATCTAATCTTTCATAGTTTTGGTTTAACCAGTCATTTACTTCTACACTGTTATCTGCAAAGAGCTTAGGCCCGTGTGGTCCTGATGTACGTTTAAAGAATGAGTCTGGCTTAAAGAATCCTAAGTCTCCTAGTACAGCTATAGTCTGCTCTATGTTACCTGCTTCATGCAGCATCACAAACTTCTTAAGCATGTTCATTACATCTCCCTCTAGCATAGAGTTGTGAGTACCACTCTTCTCAAAATCTAAATTGTTCTTAGCAAGTATTTGATCTGATACCTCAACGTTATATTTTATATTGTTTTCAGGATCTAGCTTAATTAATTTATTTTCTATGCCTGCTCTAAACAGTTCTTCAGCTCTAGTTTTTAGATGTGTTCTTAAGTCTGCTTCTATAGCCTCTTTATTCTCAGCCATATATGCATCTATGTTTCCTACTCCACCTACATCTTGTAAATTTACTGAGGTTACATAGTCAAATACTCTTAATTGTCCCTTGTTTCTATTGTAACCATCTATAGAGTTACCATGATTACTAAGAGCTTTGTATATTTCTTGTCTTAAATACTTTGACATTTGACCTACATACTCTGCTTCTGTCTTAGGCATAAGATCTATAAGTGCAGAGCCTTCTTCATTTCTTGCATTTAAGTCAAATACAAATTGTGATTTCTTTTCTGCTGGTCTTATCTGTGGTATTCTACCATCTAGCACAGCATTGAAGTCTGTTCTAAATCTTCTAGAAGGCGAGTTGTTTTCATATACAAACCCTCTACGGTTACCTTCTTTCTTGATACCATTCAATGTACCCATACCTATCTTCATGCCTCCCATACTTCCTTCTAGGAATATAGAACCTTTAACAGACTCCATTAGTTCCCCGGTTTCAGGATCTATAAAGAACTCAGGTACACGACCATTGTTTAGTCTACCTACTATATTAGTTGTAAAGTTATTTGTTATTACGCCATAAGCAGTTTTACCATCAGCTGTTTGGAACTGTAGGTCCACAGACTTTTCAGTTCTATCAGCTTGTATATCTATAATCTTTTTAAATCTACTAAACGCTCCGCTTTCTCTGCTGAATATATCCTCTATACTAACGCCCTCTTCACCAAGCTCTACTAGTTTAGATAGTATACCTGTACCCTCTGATGGTACAAGCTCTGAAAGAATATTCATTCTTTGTTTAGTACTAAGAGACTCTGGGTTAGTAAACTCTACACCCATGTAGTTTAATATTGCAAGAGCATCAGCCTCATTAATGTTGGCTCCTTTACCTGCAAGCTTAGCAAGAGTCATTTGACGACCATTAACATTAAATGCTTTATTCGGCTCTATCACTACTCTACCAGTTTCTGGATCTACAGAGAAAGGTCCTTTACCTTCTTGTACTCTTTCTTTAAAGTTAGCTCTAAACTCTGACATGATAAGAGCAGACTCTCTATCTGCGTTAGCAGGCATAAATGTAACATGTCCATTCTCTGCGTCGTATATAGCTATAATATCTTCACTATTAAATTTATGGAACTGCTGTCTAAACTGTCTTTGTAGTTTAAACTCATTAGCAGTTAATGCAGATGCATCTTTAGTTACCTGCAGTCTGTTTATAAGAGTTGTAATAGGACCAGGTGTACCAGCTATGTCAGCGTACTCTGGGTGTTCTATAGCTAACTCTCTTAGTTTATTTATCTGATCTGCAAATGACTCAGTGCCTGCTAGTCTTTTAAGAACTAGATTGAAGAAAGGCTTGTAGTCTACTAGTCCTAAACCATAAGCACTATTTGTATTCTTCATACTTCTAGATGCAGGCAGTGTAGCAATTAATAGTTTTACAGCAGCTGGGGCAGTGTCCTTTAGATTAATTTCATTATTCTCATTTATATTGTAGCTATCTCTTAGCTTAGTAGACTCTGCATTTTCTTTTATCTCTAGTTGTACCTTAAACTGCTCTAGAAAGTCAAATACAGATTGTGTAACAGCTGTTGTATTGTGATAAACCATCGCAGCTAAGTTGTCTATATCCTGCTGTACTTCTGCGCTTGCGTTTTGTCTTATCTTATTTAGATTTGTAAAGTATGTACGATACGTAACATTCATTAACTCCTGCATCTTTTGTTTCTTTGCATCTGAGTTATTCTTAGATGACAAGTCTAACAAGTCAGCCATACTGAATCCAGCCACCTGACCATTAAACAAGTGTCCAAACATTATACGAGTTAGTGATTCTGTAATAGCCTTGCTTTGATCTACGCTTATCTTAGAACCATCTGCTAGTGTAATACGCTTATCCATGGACATTGCAAAGTCCGGGTTGTTTACAGGTTGTACAAATCTGTTATCTCTAATACTATCAAAGAACTGTTGTAATCTTTGTCTGTCCGCTGCTGGCCCTCTACCAAGCATTGTGTTAAAGAACTCTTTGATTGCATTAAAGAATCGTTTTATAAAATTACTATCCTTATTTGTTTTGTTGCCTATCTTATACTTATCTCCTACTAACATGTAAGATCTAAACTCTTCAGCAAGTCCCTCTTCTATATTTTCTGTTTGACCAGTAAGTCTTGTGAATGCATCTTCTATCTCCTGCTTAGTTTCAGGAGTAGTAAATCTACCTGATACTACGTGGTACGCCTCGTGATATACTGTACCTTCTTGTGCTAGATCTGATAGTAATACTCTAGCAGCATTTAAAGTTCTACCATATGACTTACCATCAATAAGTCCGTCTATTACTTTGATTGGTATGTTAGGAAACTTACCTTCAAACCATGCTATCTCTGCAGGTATGTTAGCAGCTTTGTATTGTTCTGTAACTTCAGAAGCTAACAAGTCTTGTACTTCAGGTCCCATAGTAGGATCTTCCATCTGCCCACCGAACTTAGCTAATATGTCTACAGTAGACGGAGCTTGCTTTGATTCGGAGTCTTGTGCACTGTACGCTTCTAGTATAGCCTGATCCACACTAGTAGGATTAGTCTGTTTAGCAGCATCTACTTTTGGTGGAACTATAACATTCTTTTCTGAGATTTCAAATCCAGCGGTAAGGCCAGGGCTTACTTCTTTTATTTTAGATACAGCGCCCATAAATGATAAATCTTTCTGAGCATTATAGAAGTCAATAATCTTTACAACATTAGTGTCAACATCATCACTCTTAACAATTATCTTGTTATCATTACCTTTACTTATCTCATAGGTTCCTATAAGTGAGCCATCCGCTTTGGTAACAGTAAGATTGTAGTCTTGTCCAACTACCATATCAGGAGTATCAAGACCGGTGTCTTCTTGTGCTCCTTCAGTAAGGTCTGTAGGTGCATCTGTTTTTGCTACAGGAGTAATAGGAGACTGCTGAGCTACAGATTGACCATAGTCATACTTTAGGTATGTTCTCTTTATCTGTGTATTGTTTACATCTTTAGACATTGGAACTATACCTGTAGTAAGTGGAGGTGTGGTGCCATCCTCTCTTTGTAGGAACAGATAGTCATTGTAGCTATCATATGTAACACCAGGTTGTGTACCTTCAGGTGTTACAACTACAGATGTGTATGGCTTATTAGGCTTGTTTAAAAGGCTCTTATCTATGTTGTGATTCTTTGTAGCTAAGAACTCTTTTAACAATTGTACGTTTGCTTCGTTATATATATCTACAGTTGTACTGATTGGATTCCCATCAGCGTCAGTGCTGTTAACTACATCAGCTGGGGCGTTTGGATCTAGACTTCTTATATCTATCTTATTACCGCCAAAGTTTAGGTATGTTACATCGCCTTCTCTTGCTGCATATATCTCAAATGACTTAGAGTTAGGACTGTCTGTAGCTCTTCTGTTAAATCCAATTAAACTATTAAGGTATGGACGAACTTGAACATCAGTGCCTTCTATAATGTTGGCAGCAGCTGCAACATCTTTATCAGTTGAATGTAGCTTTGTACCATATGCTGCAAGTATTTGTACAGCAGTTTCTATTTCTGTATCAGTAAGTGTTCTAGTTTCTAGTGGTACCGGGTAGCCTTTGTGCGCCGCATATGGCATACCTCTAACTACCTTATACTTATTACCACCTTCTTGTATAGTTGTAAACCCATCAGGACCTGTTACACCTGTGGCTATATTAACTTTTATTTTCTTAAGTTTCTTTTCATCATTTGTTATTCTACCTAGAGCAGCACCCTTTACGTAGTTACCATCTGCGTCTTTCTGCATAACAGCGGTGCCTCTACCTTTACCTGAAATTCTAAACGACACAGGCCCTCTAGACAATAAAATCTTTTTTCTAGAAACTTTATATGCCTCTGTAAGAATATCAAACTGAGCTTTGTTGTCTTCGTTTACACCAGAAAACTTACTACCATCTTCATTGGGCAATAGTTGTTTTGTGTATATAAGTCCGCCATCCTCTGATCTAACATATTTTTTATTTACTTTGTCGTAAACTGCCAGTACTATATCAGCGTTTTCCGGTGTAGCTTCTGAACCTGTAAAGAATTCGTCTTGGTTTAATGCATCTATGTCTTTCTGCTCTAAACCTGCACTTTCTACATTTCCTCTGTGGAATGCACGAAGTTCATACTTATCATTTCTTATATCAGTAGGTAGTATACTGTCAACAAACTTAAAGAATCTTCTTTGGTCTAAAGACATGTTCTCCTCACTGGTATCCTCAAACTTATTCTCTACGTCTATACCACCAGTCTTACCATATCCTATATCAAATGCATTAGGTTTAGTATGTGTCTTATCTTCATTAGAAATAAAGTCAGCTGTTCTACTAGGACCATCTATTGTTACAGCCTCATTAGATTTAGGAGCTGGCGCAATTACACCCCTGCCCATCACCTGGTCGTATACTCTACCTTCTTCTATAACTATAGCTGAGAGCTTCTTCTGTAAGGCGTTATAGTTTGTACCAAATATAATACTACGCTGTACTTTCTCCATGCCTTTGTATTTATTATCTAAGGCATCAATCATAGCTGCTTCTCTTTGCTTAGCGGCACGCAATGTTGTTTCTAGTTTTTCTAGCTTCTCTTCTGTGGCAAAGAACTCGTCCTCCAAGAACCTTTGATCTTCTCTTTTCTTATACAAGTCCTGGAACTCAGAATACATCTTTGGTCTATTTACCAATAGATCTGCAAACTCAGGATATTGATTAGCTAGATCAGCTTGTTCATTAGAAAACTCTATAAACTTAGCAGCATCTAGAGGATTTGCTCCTGGATATGTTTCTTTGAATTTTGTATATGCATTGAAGAACCTGTCTTCCATAAGTATATCCTTCAGCACATCATAATAATTCTTTGCTTTTTGTGCACTATCTTCAAGAACAGCTATCTGATCCATCAACTCTTCTAAAGCCTGCTCAGTTCTACTTATAGATCCTTGAGCATTTGTATCTAACTCAGTTCTAGTTGACAGCTTAACGCTACCATCAGGCTGTAAGGTGGTGCCTGATATTCCTAATTGTTGTAGGCCTTGTTCTTTTAGTTGTTTTTCTAACTCAAGTCTATCTTCCATAGGAAGCATAAATGCAGACTCAGTCTCTTTCAACATCTGATCTAGGAACTTAGCATTCTCTTTTATAAGCTCCGCGTCTTCTTGCAGTTTATCTCTCTTTTCACCAAGCTCTTGATACAGGGACTCTGCCAGCATCATATCACTCTCTAGTTGGTTTATACTTACAAACCTACCTTTTTCATCACGACGAGTTTCATATCTCTTAAGCTGGGCTCTCATAGCCTCAGCTCCATAGTTCAGTCTTTTATCTAGTTCCTCTATTTCTTTCTGTATCTCTACTAGTCTTGAGGTATCAGTTTTCTGTATTCTTTCTATAGCCTCTGCTACTTTACGTCTTTCTATTGCATTCTGATTTAGTATAGATACGCCAGGTCTATAATCACCATTTGACATAATATCATCCATTGATATTTTGTCATTAGCATCTTTTACATTATATAAGGTAGTCGGATCTAAGAATCTATAGAACTTTTCTTTACCGTCTTTGCCTAATATTCCAACTTCGTTCTCTCTGTTTTCATTATAGAACCTTACTTTATCATTCTCTCTAACAGCTTGCTGAGTTGCTACTGCCTGGCGCTCAGCTTCTTCCTTATTATAGTCGTCCATGTAGTACTCAATCTGCTGGAACGCCTCTCTCTGACCTTCAGGGTCAGTCAGATTATTATATAAATCAATAAACTGCTCACGTCTAGCTCTAAGCATTCTAAGATCTCTAAGTGTGGAAAGCATCTCTTCTTGAGATTCTGTTTTAGCAGCTTCGTTAGGATTATTATTTATAAACTGATTCATAATGTCAGCATCCTCACGAGTGTTCTGACCAAAACCATTTAAAGCACTTTGTTGCAGGGCATCTCTTGCAACTTCTAACTCCGCTCTAGCTTCTGGTGATAGTTTGTCAGGACTACTGTCTTCTAATGTATCATCCTTTCTAAGCACATCCTCTATCTGTTGTAACTCCCTATTGACTGTAGGAGCCTTTTGACTATATGCAGCATCAAAATCTATAGTAGTACCAGCTAGCTCGTTTACTCTTTTTTGTAAATCAGCTTCTCTTAAATCTACATTGTCTGCTACAGCTACTGCATGTGTTAGCATGTCTCTTACCTCTTTTGAATACTGCGCAAACTTTGGGTTATTGTTTATCTGATCATGGGCCTTCTTTATCTTCTTAGCCTTTTCTATTGCAGAATCTACTACTTTATTCTTTCTATCAGTAAGTTCTTGATCAGTCATAGTAGAGGTATCGTAGCCCATATCTCTTGCAAACTGTTCATTACTAGATTCTCTAACAGCCTCAAAGTCTTCCATTACATGCTCAAACAATCCAGCCTGTATTCTAGAATCTACATAGCTATACATCTGATCATTCTCTGCATTTTTATATGCAAACATGTTTTGTTCTGCTAACGCCGCATCCATCTCCTGCTGTAAGTTTGTAGCTTTAGAGAAGTTCTCGAAGTTAGTCTGCATGTTCTTTATAGTAGCAGCCGCATTAGGGTTTTTATTTAGATAATCTACTAATCTATCTGTACGTCTTCTCTTATCCTTCTGCTCTCTGATGGCACCTACGATACCCCCTTGTATTTCAAACTGTCTTTTACCAGTAGTTTGAGACTTAGCATATGTAGGTATACCCATGGCACCTAGCAAGAACCCTAAACCTATTTCTTTCTGTGTATCTTTAGCTCCGTACGTTTCTATGAATGTATCATCCAAAGATCTTATCAAGTCTAATGCTGCGTTAACACCATGAGGTCTATCCTTTTTAGAATAGTACTCAGCTGATGCGTGCCTACCTGCATTACTTAACCATGACTGTCCACCTTCTTCTACAAAACCTTCGTAGAATGGATTCTTAAGAGCGTGGTATGCAGCACTAACGTACTTACCTTTACCCATAGATCTATATGCTGCTCTATAAGGAGCTGCTACTTGCTTCCCTGCATCTCTTATGATCTTTCCAAAGCTTCCAGACATAGAACGTGCTCCAGGTCCAAATATTTTTGGGAACTGTAGCATGTTACCACCACCTACAAGAGCGAGGTTAGTTGTAAATACAGAGTTAGCTGATTGTGTAGCTAGGTCTTTTATAAAAGCTAGCTCTTCATCTGTAGGCTGTCTTCCATTCTTAGAAACAAAGTCCTCTACACCGTCTTTTACTACACTGTCTAAGTGATGTCTTGCTTCTACACCTGCCTCATACCCAGCACCTGTAACAAGCTGTCTCATTACCTTGGATGCACTCCTAGCTTTTTGCATAGCTGATAGCCCTCCACGAGTTAGCCTGGCAGCATCACCCATCTTATCAGTTGTCTTTGCAGTTTTACCTGCAATTTTAAATATCTTTTTTGCTTTTGATAGCAAGCTTGCAGTTGCTACAGCTTGTGCAGGAGCTGCGCCACCAAAACTTGCAGCGGTAGTAGCTGTCAAAGCCGCCTCTGTTAGGATAGCACCTGCTATAAAAGATAGCCCATTAGTAAAATCATTTGCCCAGAAGTTCCCTGTACCTAAGCTTTTAAAAAACCCTAAGTCTCTTTCTTCTTTTGCTATATAGTTAGGTAAGTTGTAGTCTAAGGCTTCGTTTATATCATCAAGACCACGTGTAAACTCATTATCAAATACAGACTTAAAAGAGTCTGCTGCATCAGCGTCTGTCATTGCATACTTACCCAAACCATGCAAACTTGTAAATATAGTTCCTATACCACCAACTGTAGCTGTAGCAGTTTTACCAGCTAGTTTACCTACAGCGTTACCCCACTCTGTAGCATTGCTTTGACCATACGCAGCTAGATCTGTAAGGTCATCATTCTCAATATTAATTGGGGCTCTTAGAAAGTCTGGAGTTTCATATAGCTTTGCAGCTCCCTCTGAAGCATCTTCAAATAACTTTTGATCTGCAGATGTTCTACGAGTAAGACCCATAAAGCTTTGACCTTCAACTGGATCTACGTCCAACGAAGTCTCAGCCTCTTTTGCTTTTGTTAACCCCTCTTCTAAACCTGTATCTTTATCTATCTCAGATTTAAACTCCATTAAATTTTTTAGTATACCCATGTTATAGTCCTAATAGTTTTGGATCGTATGTTGTGCTAAAGTAACTTTTTTCTATAGCCTTATACTGATTGTGTTTTGGATGATCTTGATTACTCTCTATTTCTCTAAGCTCACTTAAACTGCTTATACCCATTTGAGTTCCAATCAAATTTAGTAAATTATTTTCTATGTTAATTAAATTAGTTAACGTGTAGGCAGCTAAAGCTTGTTGTTTTGATGGAAGTTTTTTATGATCAAACGCCATAGGATCTTGTACCATTTGCATAATAGTGCTCATATCAAATCCTGCTCGAACTAGTGGAGCTAGTTGCTGCTGTTGTTTTTTATTATTAAAGTCAGCAAACGTCATTTCACCATGAATTAAAGCATCATAGTCCCCTTCATTACTTTCAAACTGCTGTGAAATTCCTAAACTCTCTGCAATGCTAGACATAAGATCATGATGTTTTGCACCTTCACTAACATTTTTAGGTTCCACTGTGTAGAATTTACCTTTATAGTTTAATGTTAAAGTTGCCTGCGTGCCTGTAAACATATCGGGCATAGTAAGTCCTGCAAATGTTGCACCGCCTTCTGTTCCAACGCTTTCTATTATTTCTTCCATATCGTTTGTGCTAGCAAAAGTACCATCTGCTCTCAAAAAGCTAAAGTCATTCATAGATAGTTGGCCTCTCATCACATTATTTACTTTATTAAGTTCTGAAGAACCTTCAGGTGCAAAAGCTATTCTATCTGAAGTTTTAATTGAAGCTGTATTAGTATGATGCTCATATAACTCATCCCCGCCTTTATCTTTATGTATAGTATAATATTGTTCAGCAATCTTTTCAATATTAGCTAAATCATCCTGAGTGTAGTTAGTGCCAAACATGTCATTAATATCATTAATACCTTTTCCTAGTTGAAGCATTAAATTCTTAAGCTCACCTTTACGCCCTAGCATTGGAGATCTTACATTTCTAAAGCTAGTACGAGTAAATAGAGTGTTATCTGCAGTATAAATAGATCTCTTAACGTCTCCACCAAAAGCTCTATCAGTGCCAAAGAATGATTGATCTGCAACCAACTCCATAAGCAGTGGTTCTATAACCTGATACTTAGAGTTGTCACCCTTAAATAAACCTTGCATTAGCTTGTAAGCATTTTTTGCATCTTTACCTGCACTCTTCATAGAGTTAGCGAACATGTTGGTACGCTTATTAGTTATGTTAGCTAGCTGTATCTGAGCATCTCTTTTCTCTTCATTAGTTTTTGCATCTCGCATTGCATTTAACGCTGCAGCATAATCCTTTTCCACTTGCTCGAATGTGCCCATACCTGCATCAATAGCACTGTTACCTGGTAGTACCATTACATTACTAAGATCTCCAAACCCTGATGCACCGCTTTGCTCTGGAGCCTGCATATAAGAAGGAACCATACCTACCTGCTTCTCAGCTACATCTCTCATGCTTTGTACTATACTGTTGTATGCTTCTTCTTGACTTAGCCCGTCAAGCTGTGTAAGCTTTTTTAGTTCTTGTTGTCCTTCTGATGTTGATATGTATTCTTCTAGTAAACCTTCAGCTATTCTATCAGCTTTAGCACCACTAACACCCGTCCATCTTTCTAGCAGTCCTAAAATATCACTAGGACCTAGTTCTGATCCAGACTTAGCAATGCCTTGTAGCATCTGTTGCTTCTTAGCATCATAGTCCATCATTAACTCTGTACCACCGTGGTATATATTACGAGTCATAGAACCATCTTCATTTTGATAAAAAGATTTGTGTGCATCAAAAGCATGCCCAATTATTTCTCCAGTCTCTTCATCTCTAACCACGTTGAAGTCTAGCACTTTTCTACCAGTCTTCATCTCTATCTCACGAGCAGCTTTTATCTCTGCCTGTCTATTTGCATAAGATTGTGACGCTAGCTTAAGTCCTTCATTCATAGCAAAGTCTTGAGCAATACCATCTACAATAGCACCAGAGTTTTCGTAGTCTCCTACCATAACTGTGTTTGCCATCTTATCATTTATATCAGCTATAGCATTATCCTTTATATACTGATCGCCACCACCCACTTGAACGCCAGCTAAGCTTCTCTCTACTAAGTCATGCTTCTGCTTGTTATTATCATAACGCTGTCTTAGTAATTGATTTACTTGTACACTTTGTGGGTCTACGTATTGAGATACATAAGGTGTAAGACTATATTTACTATACTTGTTTGCCATAATTAAATATATTTTTTAACTCCGCCGTACATAGCGCTTTGTTGCTCTTGCTGATTCTTAAGCATTTGCATGTAGTAATCCTGAACTGCCTTCTTATACTCTGCACTGCTCGGATCTAGACCAAGACTATCTTGTACCATCTTTCCAATCTGCTCTCTTGTATATACACCCGTGCCTCCAGAGATAGCTCGTGCTAATCTTTCTTGAGCATCATACTTAAGCCTATCAGTATTCATAGTAGCCATAGATTTAAACGCATTGTCTAACGCCATCAACTTTCTATCTTCTACTGCAGCATCAGCAGATCTGTTAAACTCATCAGTATACATAGCATTCTTTATGTTGTTTAATCTAGCTTGCTGGTTAGCCATCTTAGTTTGCATAGCTATTTGAGCTTCTTGATTACCAATCTCAGTGTTTACTCTAGATTCTTGTGCAGCAATCTTTAAATCGCCAGTCTGCTTACGTCCATAAGCTGCCATCTTAGCAATGATACCAGCTGGTCCAATACCACTAGTCTCAATAAATCTGTTCATAGCCCTAGCGTCAGCTGCATTCTGAGCACGCTCTGTGTTATAACTTACTCTATCTAATCTTTCAGCTCTTATGTTATTAACCTTTCCAGGTTCAGACATGTACTTAGGCTTAGTAGCAAATGCTGCGGCTGCAGGTATAAGCTGACCTATCTGTGCTGCACTTGTAAGTAGATCACTGTTCTTTAAACCTTTCTTAAACTGATCTTTAAGGTACTCACCCCTAGGTAATACTCTCTTCTTTTTCTTTTGATTATCATCATCTTTCAAGTCATCAGGCAACACAGCCGGTATTAACTTAATCTCAGACTCTGGAAGATCTATCTTATCAATTGTCTTAGGCTCAATATACTCTATAGTCTCTTCTTTTCTTTTATTAGTGTTAGTAGTAGTAGACTTCTTTTCCTCTTTCTTTTCCTCTTCAGGTTTTACATACACACCATTTTCAGCATCCCATATATACCCCTGATTTATCATATTAAAATGCTCTTCTCTTTGTCTACGAGCTTCATCAGTCATAAAACTTTGTGTTTCATCATCCCAGGACACAGGACTGTCTACAGTATTATATGAGGTTTGTGTAAAGTCCATAAACTCTCCTCCCTTATCATACATATTGTATCCACCTGCTCCTAGTTTTACAGCATTAGGATCTCTACCTGCTTTATCTTCTTGTAGCTTGGCTAGAGCATCAACATCTCTTTGACTTCCACCATTCTTTAGTATCTCTTTATGTCTCTGTGCAAATGACTTACCTCCCATCTTTAAGTGTTGTGAGAAGAAGTAGTCTCTTTTACCGCCCTTCTTAGCTATAGTAACTTGATCCATAGTCTCTCCACCTTCTACTTCAGTCATAGGATCTACCATGATACCACCCTCATCGTGTGATTGCCCTTTAAACTCTACAGCATCAGATCCTGGTATAGGATTCATGCTACCGCCCGGTAGCTGTACACCACCCATTTGATAGTAACCACCGTACTTGGCTACATCAGTACCAAAGTCAAAGCCTGAGTACTCTTTAGACTTCATTTCCTCTGTTCGTCTTTTTGCTCCTATTCTTCCTAACTCTCTCTTCTTTTTATCTTCAGCTTTTCCTTCTTCTCTTCTAGCTTTACCTCTTTGTATAAGTCCTTTACCTAAACCGTATATAGCTCCACCTACAACACCGGCCGCCGTACCTACAGGACCTAGTGTTGATCCCATTAGTGCTGCAGTTGTCATGGCTGCACCAATACCTGTACCAATACCTGATAAAGCTGAACCAGTTGTCTCTCCTACATTCATTGTAGTAGCATCTTGATCATCAGATGCCATCTTAATACCTTCACCTGCAAGTGATGCAATAGCTCCAACGCCACCCATACCTATACCTGCTCCTGCTCCGGCAGCAGTGCTAGTTGTAGCCTGTGCTAACTGGGCAGTTCCTTCTTGTGCAGCTTTCATACCTGCAGTTTGTACACCTGTAACTACTTTAGGTGCTACCTTTTGAA
>Ga0208767_1000229_pt1 | contig 41999 bp, 73 predicted proteins | sample VirMetDEL_Mar_21_FD_184514 | JGI IMG/M metagenome (GOLD analysis project Ga0208767, IMG submission 184514) | Aqueous microbial communities from the Delaware River and Bay under freshwater to marine salinity gradient to study organic matter... | ecosystem: Environmental > Aquatic > Marine >...
TTTTTAGCGGAGTTATTGCGTAATGTTTAAGAAATTTTTTGAAAAGAAATCTGTTACCACGGCCACGGTTGCTGATTTAATCCGTTATGGAAGTGATGGAAATGTAACATCTGCAATGAATTCTGAAGAGATGTATCGCAGGTTAGCTATTGCTTTTTTGTGTGTGGAAAAGATTGCAACGGAAGCAGAGGCATTTACATTTAAAGTATGTGATCGTTCTAGCGGTGAGGAGCTTAAAAATCACCCGATACATGACTTACTGTTTGGTCGTGATTTAAAAACAGGTGGTCTTTCTACATTTTCAAGTAATATACGTGATTTGTTGGTTAAAGGTGAGGCGTTTGGTTTGCGTATGCCATATGGTGAGGTTAATTCAAGTGTGGTTAGCCTTAAATCTATCTTCCCTAATCGTGTGCAGAAACAAACACGTAATGACGATACGATTTATGCATATGATGTCAATTTGGCTGGTATGTCTATTAATTTGCCAATTGATCCTATTACTGGGTTCTCTGATTTATTGCGCATTTCTTTGTATGATTCAAAATCATACATTCAAGGCGCATCACCAATGGAGGCCGCAGGAATTGAGGGGCGCTTAATTGATGAAGGGCTGCAATGGAACTTATCAATTTTGGCTAAGGGTTCAAAGCTTTCAGGGATTATATCAGGAAATGCACCAACAGGCATGAATGAGCAACAGCTTATTTCTTTGCAAGAGAGTATCAGCAATATGTATGCAGGTTCTAAAAATGCTGGCTCTGTGGCTCTTATAAGTGGTGACTATAAATTCAATTCCATACAGATGAAACCTTCTGATATGGATTTTCAAGAAACTGTCAAAGTAGCTATGCAAAATGTGGCCATGGCTTTTAAAGTTCCACTACCTTTGATCTTCGAGGATGCCAGCACGCTTGATAATTACAAGATGGCACGTGAAGAATTTATTCTGCAGACAGTCATTCCACATGTGCGCACTATTATTGAGACATATAATAAATGGTTTGCTGAAATATTTGGAGATAATACAGAAATTCGTATTGATCGTGAAAGTATTGAGGGTCTTGAAGATAAGAGAGAGCGTAAAGGGAAGAGATTAACTGAGTTTGTAAGACATGGGATACTTACACCCAATGAAGCACGTGAGGCGTTAGGATTTGAGAGATTTAAAGACCCGACTGCTGATAGCTTATTCATGCCAAGCAATCAAACTCCTATTGAATTTCTTGATGGTCAAAGCATAGAGCCTGTTAATGACGAGCAATAAAGATAAAATATTCGCCCGTGAGCGTGTGCGATGGACGATACCACTAAAGAGGCGTGAAAACGAATTACGTTCTTCTGTGGCTAAGATATTTGATGCTGAGACAAGGTATATTGTTAATAATTATGAGGATGTCATAGCGCAAGAAGGCTTTTCCATTATGCGTGAGATAAGCCTTAAGAATGATTTATTTGATGCTGTTTCTAGTTCTATTCGTGGCACAATGGAAGTTGCTGTAAAACTTGTAGCGGAGCAAATTAAGTTTGAGCAAAAGCAAGATTTTTCTGTTGATAGTTATATTCTTGAATGGGTTGGTTCTGAATATTTTAATGAGATGATGGCTTTAATCGTCACTAATTACTATTCAGAGATCAAAGAAATAATTGCAAAGGGTATAGAAGAGCAATTAACACGCAGGGAAATAGCAAAAAAGATTGATAATGATCTAAAACTTGGTTCTGTACGTGCGGCAGTTATTGCCAGAACTGAAACACATAGAGCTGCAATGTATGCGAGTGAAAGACGTGCGAGAGATATCTCAAAGAACCTAGATATGCCATTACTTAAGCAGTGGGTTCCTGTATCAGATAGTCGTGTACGTGATCCACATGCTGCTATGAGAAATAAGCCTGCAATTCCTATTGATGAAATGTTTGAAGTAGGTGGTGAAAAGATGTCACGACCAAATGACCCACGGGGAAGCGCAAGAAATACCATAAATTGCAGATGTATATTGAGGTATATACCACAAAGTTAAATAATATTTGCTATTTATATAGTTAATGTTATTATTTAGACAAAGTTAAAGGATTTTGATATGGAATTTTCTTCCTCATTCGGAAAATTTGAATTTAAAGAAGATAGCTCTAAACAGGGTCGAATTAAAGGATATGGTGCATTCTATGGTAATGTTGACAATGATAAAGATGTTGTCCACAAGGGTGCGTTTGGTAATTCTGCCCAAAATAGATCAATAAAAATGTTATATCAACATCGCCAAGATAAACTTATTGGTTTGTGGGACATTGTTTCGGAAGATGAAAAAGGTCTCATTGTTGAAGGTGAGATTAACACCAAGACAAGTGCAGGGCGTGATGCTTACGAGTTGGCCAAATCTGGTGCTTTAACTGATCTATCAGTTGGTTTCATAACTAAAGATCGTGAATATGATGAAAAAGGTGTAAGGCATATTAAATCTGCTGACCTTTATGAAGTTTCACTTGTGACATTCCCTGCTAACGAAAAGGCAAATATTATGTCTGTAAAATCAGGGGATATTCAGAGTGAGCGTGATTTTGAATCCGCTATGCGTGAGATTGGCTATTCAAATAAGGAAGCAAAGCACCTTGCTAACTTTGGTTTTAAGTCTCTTATGCACAAAAAAGAGACAGGCGAGTTTAAAAAGGCTGAAGAATTAAATTATAATGACTTAGCATCTATGTTAAAAGATTTTAAGATTTAGTCGAAAGACTTTAAATACCAGACGGTCGGGATGATCCTATGGGGTTCGAGATGAACTTTTGAGCTTTATATTATCAACTTAACCTAATGGGTTTCCTAATGTCAGACGATATTAAAAAAGTGCATGATGCACTTGGTGAAATTAAATCTATGGTCGATGAGAAGACCAAAGATGTTGTCACTGAAGAAAAATTCAAGAAAGTTTCAGATGATCTTGTTTCTCTTCAAGAGAAGGCACAAGCTGCAGAGCGTGAAACATTGGCGCTTAAGGCTGCTTTTCAACAAGCAGGTGTAAAGGAAGACAAGAATGGTCTTTCTGATATCGAAAAGAAAGAGCAAGAAGTGCTCGAAGCTTTCGTACGTAAGGGTGATGAATCGGGCTTTGCAGAACTAGAGCAAAAAGACATGGGTTCTTATTCTGGTGCGGATGGTGGTTATTTGGTGCCACGTGCAATGAGTGCCACAATTATTAAGCGTGTATTTGAAACTTCTCCTGTGCGTGCTGTTGCTTCTGTTCAGTCTATCAGTACAGATTCGGTAGATTTCTTGATTGACGATAATGAGCTTGATCAAGGTTGGGTGTCTGAAACAGCAACGAGATCTGTGACGAGTACACCAGAATTAGGCAAGAAAACAATTGCAGTTCATGAGCAATATGCACAACCACAAGTGACGCAGCGTTTGCTTGATGATGCAGCATTCTCAATCGAGACTTGGTTGGCAGATAAAGTATCTGATAAGTTTGCACGTACAGAAAATACAGCATTTGTTTCAGGTAATGGTTCTGGACAGCCACGTGGTTTCTTGGATTATGATGCAGGTTCTGCAACATATAACCGTGAACAAATTGAACAAGTTAATCTTGGTGCTGCTGCTGCCCTTACAGGTAATGGACTTATTGAACTTCAGAATAGCCTTAAAGACCCATATCAATCAGGTGCTGTATTTATGATGAAGCGTAGCGGATATGGTGAGCTTCTTAAACTTATGTATACAGATAATAAGTTTGATGCACTTACTCCTTCTGCTGGTAATGGTGCTGAGCTTATGCTTCTTGGTAAGCGTATTATTCTTGCTGATGATATGCCAGCCGTTGCAGCTAATGCACTTTCTGTGGCTTATGGTAACTTTGCTGTTGGTTATCAGATTGTTGATCGTCTTGGAATTTCATTATTGCGTGATCCATACACAGCAAAACCATATGTTAAGTTCTATTTCACTAAGCGTGTCGGCGGTGATGTATTGAATACAGAAGCAATTAAAATTGGTAAGATTGCAGCTTAATTATTCTGAGGGTGGGTTCACCCTCTTTTCATTAATTTTATTTTAGGGGTCAAAGATGACAACTTTAACAGAAAGAGCCAGTGCTTTTAAGATTGTTAACACTCTTAATGCGCAAACTTTAACTTCTTCTGATGTGAATGGGAGCACCGTTGACACTAAAGGCTTTAATTCATGCTTTATCGCTGTGAATATTGGAGCTAATGGTGGCACATTAAATGGGTCAAATAATGTTACTTTTGTTCTTCAAGACAGTGACGATGATTCAACATGGGCAGATGTAACAAGTTCTGCATTGGCTGGTGGATATACAGTGGATTCTAGTGGTGTTTTCGCTACAATTGATGATGGTGCGGAAGATGAAGCTTCTGCGAAGGTCGCTTATACAGGAAATAAGCGTTATGTTCGTGTACAAGCTGATGTTACCGGAACAATCTCTTTGCCTGTATCAGCACAAGCTCTCTTAGGTGATGGCTTAAAACCACAGGCTTAATATATGTTTGAAGTGTTAAAAAAGTTCAAATATTCTCCAAATGGGATTAAGGTTGTTGAATTTCAAAAAGGTGATGTTGTGGAAATCGTTTCTGAATCCGTGAAGTCCTTAGAGCAAGGCGGTTATATCAAAGCGAAAAAAGCAACAAAGACCATTGAACAAGCACCTGATCTCGAATTAGAAACAAAGCCTGCACCAACACGCAGGCGGTCTAATAAATAATCCTATAGGGGGTAGTTTATACCCTCTATAATTTTCAATTATGGGTTTTTATGTCAAATATAGAAATAAACATTGTTACAGATTCATCGGAATTGCCTGTTACTTTGGCAGAGGCTAAAGCATGGTTAAAGATAGACCATACAGAAGATGATACAACATTGTCCGACCTTATAAAATCTAGCGTGGCTACTGTTGAGAGTTACATAAAAAATCCCATTATAACAAAGACGATTTTATACAAAACATCATACCCAAAATATGACGAATATGGTGAAGAATATGTGCATTTGCCATATACACCAACAGCGGTTAATTCAGTAAAGATTTACGACGAGAAAAATATTGCCAATACATTAACAACAAGTTCAAATTTTGGGAAAAAAGTTCTCCTTGGTAATCACTATATCGAGCCTAGAAATAATCAAGCTTATCAAGTTGAGTTTACAGCTGGTATTGCGGCAGATGCAGCGAATACACCAGAAGATATAAAGATGGTTATTAAAGAGCTTGTATCTTATTTCTTTGAGGGTGATTGTTGTGATAAAACATTAAGGCAAATACTTGGAACTATAGCAGGGTATGTTAATTATGATCAGTGTGCTTTCATATGAGTAAGTGCAAGACATATAAAGATTTAAACTTTCGTATGAATGCCAAGCATCGAATCACTATCCGAAGTGCAACTGAAACTGTTGGCGATATGGGGGGGTTTAAAACAGAATATTCAGACCTAGCTTCCATGTATGCCATCATAGAACCTATGAAGCAAATAGAGCGTACGCAATATTCCAAGCTGGATAGTGAGGTATCGCACAAGATTACAGTGCGTTATCAGTCCATTTTTGATGACCCTTTGGATACGGTGAAATATAGAATAGTTTTCAAAGGTCGTCAGTTTGAAGTTACACAGGCGATTGATTTATTCGAAGATAATAGATATGTGCGTATTATAGCAAGTGAGGTACTTTCATGACCATTGCTATGACCATCGCACTTGATACTTCTGGTCTTATTTCTAAGTTGCGTAAAATGACCAATGAGACACCAAAAGAAGCGAAGCAAGCTATTGCAGATGTAACTTTTAAGGTTGAAGGTGACGCAAAATATAATATCCAGTCAGGTGGTCGATCAGGGCGAATTTACAAACGTGGCACAAAGACACATCAAGCATCTTCTGCAGGTGAATTCCCCAAAACAGACCGTGGTGAGCTTGTTTCTAATATAACAAGTGAATTTTCATTAATGGGATTAGAGGCTACTGTTGGTTCAAGACGTTCGGCACCACATGGTTTCATGCTTGAATTTGGTACATCAAAGATTGCTCCTAGGCCTTGGCTTATGCCTACTGTCCATCAAAATAGGGACTATATCAATAAACGCTTTGAAAGGTCATTAAAAGATATAGCAAGGAAATTTATATGACAGACATTACAAAAGAGGTCATTATTGCTGTTGTTAGTCGTATTAGGTCGCAAATTACTGAAATATCGAATAGAATATACTTTGAACCACAACAAAAAACAGCCTTCCCTTATATCTCATATCGCTTTGATGTGAACGATGTTCCGATGAAAACAGTGCAAGGGCAAGAATTTATATTTACATTTTCAGTGTTTACCCAAAGGGAAAGCTTATCATCTTCTGCAATAGAAAGTGCGAGCGAAATAACCTCCAAACTTTATGATGCATTCGACAAGAATAATGATCTTACACTTACGCAGGGTGAAGTTGTTTGCTGCAATTGGGATGGATTTCAACGTGCAATTCCTGAAGAAGATGGACGTACTGTGCAAATGGTAACAAGATTTAAAATATTTGCCACTAATTCGATATAGTGATAAATTATAGTTAATATTTAATAAGGGAGTCTTAAATGGCTGGTGAAATTTGCGGTTCAGAGTATGTTGTTCAAATATCAACTGATTCTGGTTCAACTTATACAACTATTGCTGGATGTACAGCGCATGACATTACACAAACAAATGAGATTGTTGACATCACAAACAAAGATAGCCGCTCACAGGCTTTAATTGCATCATGTGGTAAAATTTCTGTATCTGGTAACATTTCAGGGTTTATTTCTTCTAACGCTGCTTTTGTTTCATTGCGCACAGCTTCTGTTGGTTCTTCTGCTGGTGGTCTTGTTTATTTGAAGTTCTTGGAAGATACAGGAGGAAACGATTTCGAAGGTACTTTTGTTATCCAATCATGGCAGCAAAATTCACCTGATAAAGAGGGTGCTACTTTCTCTTGTTCGTTTACCTCTTCTGGTGATATTGCTTACACGGTGGCTTAATGTCTTTTACGGTATTTGAAGCAGGTGGTGATAGTTTAAAGGCGCATCACCATTTAAAAAATCTCAAGTATATTGAAAGTCATGGTCTAAATCTTAATGTTATATTTTCAGATTTAAGTCATGGTGTTATGCCTTCAATTACTTCATGTGAGAAAATTCTTTTTCATGCTTTATGGGCAGATATTGACAGTCGTGAAGATAGGCAGAAATTTGTTAAGAATTTTTTTGAACAGAATGGGGCTTTTAAAGCTTCTGATCGTATTCTTACTTTTGTTCTTGAGGCACTACGTATGCCAAAGCAAGAAGAAAGTGAAGATGTTGAAAAAAAGAGTTAAGCGAGCCTGATTTTCTTCCGTATGACTTATGGTCAGGTTTCGCTTATACTGAATTAAATTGGTCACCGTATGATTTTTGGGGCGCAACGGTTTATGATGTTGTTTCTGCTATCATGTTTAACAATAGTAAAAACAAAGATAAAGAAGTTAGAAAGACCAAAAAACAGATTGATGATATGCAGTTACGCATGGAAATTAAGGGGCGTATTTAATGGTTGTAGCGCAAGAATTAGTTGCTAAATTCAAGGCTGAGACGTCTCAATTTGAGCGTAAGGTACAAGGTGTACAGCAAGAGCTTAGAAAAACAAGTTCTGCTGTACAGCAAGCCAGTGCGGAAACGACACGTTTCGAGCGTGCAAGTTCGGCAGCTTCTCAATCTATTGCGAATAATTACAAAGCTATAGGTCTTGCTGTTGGTGCGGCTGCTGTGGCTGTTGCTGCTTTTTCTGTCAAGGTTGGTTCAGAAATGCAAGCAGCACAAAAGCGTATTGAAGGTATGCTTGGCAGTGCAGAAGATGCAGCTCGTGTTATGTCTAACTTGCGTGCGGTTGGTCAAGAGACAGGCGCAAGTGTTGCAGCTTTAGCGCAGGGCTACGGTAAACTTGCTGTATTTGTGGATAACGGCACAATATCACTTGAAGAGAGCTTAGAAATATCAAAAGGACTATCCAGTACAACCATTGCCCTTGGCGCATCCACAGAGCAATTAAACCAAGTCTTGTTTGGTTTTTCACAGGCTATGGGTTCGGGAACTGTAAGAGCTGAGGAATTTAACCAAGTCACAGAGCCTTTACCTGGAATTATCAACCGCATGGAAGAAGCGGCAGGACTGGCGGCTGGTGAATTGCGCCAGATGATTAATGACGGTGAAGTTACCTCTGAAATGTTTAAGGAATTACTCATTCCTGCACTTCAAAGCTTCGAAGGTCAAGCAAAGCAGATGATTGATACATTTCAAGCGCAGTCAGGAATTTTATCTAACACACTTGCAGATATTGGTTCTGATATATTTGATTTTTTAGAAGAGCCTTTAATAAGCGCAACAAAGGCTGCTAATGATTTTTTGCAAAGTTTTTTAAGTATTCAGCGTGCATCGTCTTCTGAGTTGCAAAGGCGCATTGATGAAAATTTGGCAAAACAGTCAGAACTTGTTGCTTCTGGTATTCTTGACGGTTCTGGAAGGTCATCAGCTGCATCGCAAAAAGCATTTGAGCATTTACAGAAAGAGACTGACGAACTGATTAAACAGTTGCAGGTTAGAACAGAGATCACAGAAGAGACTGAAAAACAACAGACTGTTGCGCAAAAATTCTCTGCTGCACGTGGTACAGGACGCAGTAGCGGAACAAAAAGAAAAGGCACATCAAGATCATCTTCTAAAAAAGATACGCCAATACATGAGCAAATGGCAGCGCTTGGAATAGATACTGAATTTGAATTGTTAGCCAGTAAAGATCATTTTGTTGATGATTTCAAAACAGGTGCAAGTGAAATACACACTGAAATAGATTTGATGGACACAGCTTTTAATCAAATGTCTACCTCAATGTTGTCGAGCTTTATGGCTATGTCACAAGGGTCAAGAACTTCATTTAAAGATATGGCTAGATCAATAATCAATGACATGCAAGCTGTTATTGTGAAAGCTCTTATCATGCGTGCAATATCTGGTATAACAGGTGCTATGGGCGGTGCGCCAGTGGCTATGCCTGCAACTGGGACTGCAACGGGTGCGCCAATGTCTATTATTCCAAACTTGTCAGGTGCAAGGGCTTCTGGTGGTTCTGTTGGTGCGGGTCGTTCTTATCTTGTTGGTGAAAAAGGCCCTGAAATATTAACAATGGGACAAGCAAGTGGCTTTGTGCACAGTAATCAAGATTCTTTTGGTGGCGGTGGTTCACAAATTATAAACATTGATGCTCGTGGCGCTTCTAAAGGTGTTGAGCAAGAAATTAGACGTGTGATGCAAGATGTGTCACAATTGAGAAGGCAAGTTCCTAATATTGCCATATCTGCTGTACGTGAACAAAACTCAAGAAAGCCTGATTTTCTAAGATGACGATTACATATCCAATTGATTTCCCTACCGATGTTGGTCTTACAGATGCTGTATTGCGGATTAGAACAAGCAATGCACGCTCTCAAAGTCCTTTTACCCTTTCTGAGCAGATTTATTCATGGGCTGGGCAGAGATGGGAGATTGAGGCGCAATTACCACGTATGAAGCGTGCAGAGGCGGAAATATATCATTGTTTTTTGGCAAAGCTGAAAGGGCGTCAGGGTACATTTACGATGTATGTGCCAAGTGGTAAATCGCCTCGTGGAGTTTATGAGCAAACCTCAACAGATAATCTATTAACCGAAGCAGGTGATTATTTACGGACTGAAAGTAATAATAATATAGTTATAGAATTTGGGTCGTCCATTGTCGTTAAGGGTGGTAGCCAAACTGGTAATACTTTGGTTGTTGATGGGTTTGGGGCGAATCAGACAAATGTTTTGCGGTGTGGTGATTTCTTTCAATTGGGTACAGGATCAAACACAAGGTTATATAAAATATTGAATGACGTGAATAGTGATGCGGCTGGATCAGCTACACTTGATATTTTCCCTAATCTTAGATCATCACCAGATGACAATGAGGCTTTGATTTTAGATAATCCAAAGGGGTTATTTCGTTTGGCAACAAATGAAGTAGATATGCCTTCTGATTTTATAAATACCTTCACAGTAAGCTTTACAGCAGTTGAGGCTATTGATGGCACGTGATTTAGATACAAACTTTAAAAATGAGATTACTTCTACAGTTGTACGCCCTGCAATGATGGTGCAGTTTAAATTCGAATCAGGTGATTTGAATATGTGGACAGGTTACGGTGATTTATTGTGGAATGACATAACATTCACAGGTGCTGGGACTTTTCTTGGTGTAAGTCCTATTGAAGAAAGTCAAGATTTGCGTGCAACCACTGTAACATTTACACTTTCAGGCATAACGAGTAGTATTATATCATCGGCTTTAAATTCAAATTATCAGGGTCGTGATGTAACAATGTGGTTTGCGGTGGTAAATGATAGCGGTGCTCTTATTGGTACTCCTTATGAGCTTTTCTCGGGTCGTATGGACATTATTTCTTTTTCGGATGATGCGGAGGTCGCAGACTTTGCAATCAAATGTGAGAGTAACGCCATTGATATACGTAAAGCCAAAGAACGTAGATACACGCCAGAAGATCAGAAGATCGACTATCCAGACGATAAGGGACTTGAATTTATACCAAAGATACAAGACATAGATGTGGTGTGGGGATGACAGAAATAGTTTTTTTAAAAACAAAAAAACAGATGAAAGCTTTGCAGTCATTATGTGAAGAGTTCGCAGAATTGGCAGGCAAAGAATTGAGTTGGAAGCATTGGCATAGTGCCGTAGGCGGTCTTGTGCAAAATGGAATTGCATCTTGTATTGTAATCAGGGATGATGAAGATATTGTAGGTATTTTGGCATATTCATATTTTCCAGACCTTATCACTTCTGAATTATCAGCAACAGAAATATGCTGGTATATTAAGCCAGATTACCGTTCAAAGGATAATGCGCAGATGATGCTTGATATGATGGAAAATGAAGCTCGTGAAAAGGGTTGCAAGTTCTTAAATATGGTTTGTTTGGAAAATGATAGAACGGCGGTGATGGGGCGTTATTATCGCTCTATTGGCTTTGATAAAGTTGAAACATCTTACCAGAAAGTTTTGTAAATGGCGGTTGTAGCGACATTAACGGCAGTGGCATCGGCGGTGGCGGCAGGCTTTGCATATGCAGGGGCGGCAGCTACATTTTCATGGACTGCTGCTGCTATTGCTTTCGGAAGCTCTCTTTTATTGTCATTTGTTGGCCAATTGTTAGCACCAAAACCGCCTAATGCAGGATCGTTTGGTGATGGTGGTGACTTCACAAGGCAATTTAGGCAGCCTGTTTCTGAGCGAAGGTATATTTATGGTGAATCACGTGCGTCTGGTGCAACTGCATTTATAGGTTCTACAGGCGATAATAAATACTTACATGTTGTTATCATGCTTGCCAGTCATGAGGTTGCTGAAATTGGTGAAGTTATTATTAATGATGTAAGTATTGCTCCTGATCAAATTGGCGGTGATGGCGTTGTTACAAGTGGAACATTTGCAAATTATGTGCGCATTAAAAAACATTTAGGATCACCCACACAAAATGCAGATAGCGACCTTGTATCTGAGGTATCGGATTGGACAAGTGACCATAAACTTTCAGAGATTGCCTATATTTATGTACGATATGAATTTAACCGTGATGTGTTTCCTAGTGGTATTCCAAATGTTTCAGCTTATGTGCGTGGGAAGAAATTATATGATCCCCGAACTGATACAACGGAATATAGCGCCAACGCAGCCTTAATTGCACGTGATTATCTAACAGATACAAAGATTGGCTTTGAAGTTCCGAGTACAAGAATAGATACCACATCACTGACAAGCAGCGCCAACAACTGTGATGAAATACAAGAAGTCACAAACAGATCTTTTGATATTACGGCAGCCGATGATAGTGCTAATACAATAACAATTGCAGGTGATCAATTATTCTTACAACGTGGTGACCGTGTTAGATTGTCAGGCTCTAATTTTCCTGCCCCACTTGATGCTGAAACAGACTATTATGTTATTCCTTATCAGAGATCAAAAACACCACGTGTGCAACTTGCATCCTCTCTTAGTGATGCTATGCAGGGAAATGAAATTGATTTAACCACGTCTGGAACAATATCTATTCAGGATATTATCAAGCAAGCGGAGCCCCGTTATTATGGCGGTGGCATCATTAAAAGTGATGCTGAGATAGGGAAGAACTTGCAAGAGATACTTTCTGGTATGGGCGGCCGTGCAATATATGCTGGTGGTAAATGGCGCATATTGTCAGCGCAATATTATGCGCCAACTATCTCATTTAACGAATCAGATATCATAACAAGCGTGTCTGTAACCACCAAGAAAAGTAAAAAGGATCGTTTTAATCGTGTTCGTGGTATCTTCACAGGGCTTGTTAATAATGACAATCCTACTGATTACCCCCCTGTCGAAAATGCATTATATCAGAGTGAGGACGGTGAGATTATTGATCGTGATTTGCCTTTACCATTCACTCAAAGGCCTAGCGCAGCACAACGTATTGCAAAAATTGAATTAGAGCGTCAAAGGCAAGAAATTATATTTTCAGCATCATTTAAATTGACTGCATTGCAGGTACAAGCTGGGGATAATATATACTTCTCATTTGATCGTTATGGCTGGTCTGATAAAATATTTGAGGTCATAGATTGGTCTTTAAATGTTGAAGGTGATAATGAAGCCCCTATCCCTGTTGTAAATATGACGCTACAGGAGAATGCAGAGGGTGTATATGATTGGAATAATGGTGAAGAAACAACATATGACCTTGCACCAAACACCAACCTTCCAGATCCATTTACAGTGCCGCCAGTGTCGGGATTTTCATTGTCGAGTTTTCTTATTGATACGCAGCTTGGGGATAAGACATTTAAGGTGTTGGCAGCGTGGCAAGAATCACCAAATAGCTTTGTAACACAGGGCGGTTTCTTTGAGGTTGAATTTAAAAGAACAACAGAATCAGAATATAAATCCGCTGGTAAAGTTGATGGTGACATTTTTGAAATGGAAATCGCACAATTGCAGCCAGATGTTACATATGATATAAGAATAGTAGCTTTTAATAATGTTAGAGCTAAAAGTGCATATAGCACAATCAACAATTTCACAGTGGGAAGTACAGTCACAACAGACACTGAGGATTGGGAGAATGAAACTTTGTCCCGTACAGGTGATGACTGGGAAAATGATACATTATCAAGTGAGGATTGGGAATGATAGAAGAAAGATTTGTTGAAAAAACACGTGAGAGAGTTCTGCAGCCTGCACATTACAAAGAGGTGCCAAGTGGAAATTATAGAGAAGCTAAAATCTTCAAAGAAGATGGGACAGTAGAAACAGAACAAAGACCTATTGTTGATCGTGTTTTTGTCGAGGCTATTAAAGATACTGTTATTGATAGAACACAAGTTTTCACTTACAATGATGGTATCGACAATCATGATTTCGCTACACGTGAAGAAGCTGAGAAGTTCCTAAAAGAGCAAGGTAAGTAATGGCAACGCAGGTACAAATAAGAGGAGCGGCGCAGGCCACGCAAGAGGCAAGAACACTTGTTTCACGTGAATTGGATGTAAACACCACAGACAATAGAATATCTATTCATAATGGGTCTTTTTCTGGCGGTATCCGTCATGTTAACATGTATGACCAGCAGAATAATGAATTTAACTATGCTTCTGCTTCTGGCACAAATGCCCTTACAGCTTCTATGCGGATTGCCCCGTCATCATATGTGACAGGTCAAGTGTTTTGGATTAAGATTGCCAATACAAATACAGGCAGCGTCACGTTGAATATTAATAGTTTGGGCGCAAAGACAGTTAAAAAAGTCTTTAATAATGCTTTGACCACACTTTCAGCAAATGACTTAATTTCTGGGCAAATGATTGGTGTCTTATATGATGGTACAGATTTTCAAATTGTAAGTGGGTCGGGAAGTGAAGCAGGTAAACAAGCTTGGGTTCCTACTGGGGATATAGCATCTTACACTGCAAGTGATTGTGTTTACGTTGATTACGGTGATAGCGTGACCGTTATGTTTAGGGTTGTGGGTCTAGGTGATGGCTCGGGGGCTGCTAATCCGCAAATTACAAACTTGCCGTTTTCATCAGAGTATCCCGTGGACTTTATTGTATCATCATCTGTTGCATATTCAGAAAGTCATGGGGCGCTTTCTAATTATCATGGGGATGCACAATTTATCGCTAGATTATCTAGCACAACAATATCAATAACCCAAACATCTCAATCAGGTAATAGCACTTTTTTCGGCACTGTAACATACATTAAAAATTAGGTTCTTATGGCAAATACTAAAATTTCAGAATTACCCACAGCAACAGCAAATGTTGCGGATGCATTTGTTGGCAATCAGTCAGGAACTTCAAAGGCTCTTTCTGTTGGATCTAATGTCGATGCTGCGTCTGGTGATAAATTACTTGGCGCTTCTAGTGATGGTGATGTTAAACAGTTGACGCCTAAAATGGTGATGATGGACGATAATGTTATTACACCTGTATCGTGGACACCAACATTGTATGGAGCGACAACAGCAGGAACCACAACATATAATACACAAGCAGGTCACTATGTTAAAATTGGAACATTAGTATATTGCTTTTTTAGGTTAGACTGGACAGCTGCAACGGGTACAGGAAGTGCTAAAATCGGCGGCTTACCCTTTTCCGCAAGAAACTTTAGCCCGAATCAAAGGCATGGTGTCAATATATCGTATTATAATTCATTATCCTTACCATCTGGTAAGGTTTTAGGTGGTTACATTACCGATAGTCAAAACTATATAGATTTGTTAAATATATCAAATACAACACATAATGATTTAACTGATTTGCAAACAGAAATAACACCTTCTGGTGAGATTTATGGTTCAATTATGTATGTTGTTGATTGATTAGCTATTTATAGTATCATTAAGAAAAATTGTTTTTATAGGATTATATTATGGCTTCATACGTTAAAGAAGAAGATGTTTCTGCAGGTGGTACTTTTAGTATGCCGTATGATGGATATCTTATCATAGGGGCTAATGGCGGTGAAGTTACTGTTTCCATAACCATTAATGGAACTGCATTTGCATTTGATACTACTATTGCCGATGGTAAGGCTAAGGGATTAGAGAATAAAATTCCACAAAATGCAGTTATTACAATTACAGGTGCCGCTGCTAAGGTGATGGCGTATGCTTGAATCTGGTTTAATAGGTTTGCTAAAAAATCCATTGATTGATCCTTTGGCAAATAAGGGGGCATTACTTTGGCAGCCTAGTAATTTCTCTTCTTTGTTTGGGTGGCTTGATGCTTCTGACGAAAACAGTATTACGGAAACTTCAGACTTGGTTAGTCAGTGGAATGATAAATCAGGAAATGATTACCATGCAACAGCTTCTGGTGCTTCAAGGCCGACAACAGGCGCAAGCACTCAAAATGGCTTAAATGTTATAGATTTTTCAGGTAGTGAATATTTTTCTTTAAATAGTGGTTTGTATTCTTTATTGAATCAGGATTATAGCTTATTTGTGGTTAGTAAAACAACTAACAATTCTGCGCAACAACGTATCATTAACTTTGATAATGGTAGCAGTGTTGGGGGGATGCGCTATAAAGTTACTACCAATACTGTAGAGTTTTCTAGTGGTCAATTTGCTGGCCCTGACGATACATCAACAACAAAGACAGTTTACAATATATATGGCGGGCGTAGATCAGGTACAGAAGTTGGAATATCAGCCAATGGCAATGCTTTTGTTTCTGATACAAGCGGTAATGATGTCACTCCCACAAATGGTAATATAGGGACGTTCTTTAATGGATTTTCTGACAGTCTTAATGGTTCTATTGCAGAGATTATATTTTTTGATGAAAAAATTTCAAACGAAAACTTTAACATTGTAGAAGGATACCTTGCTCATAAGTGGGGGTTAACGGCAAGATTGCCATCCGATCATCCATATAAATCTTCGGCGCCTACTAATTGATGTGAGATACAATTTTTAGATGGTTATTTTTTGTGTATTATAATCATACATTAAGGGTAATTAAAAAATCAGGAGATTATATTGACTAACACACAAAATAAAACGGCTGTATTTTTAGCATATGGTGACAGCAGAATGAAGTTTTCAAAAAAACCATTCACAACGCCGCATCATAATGTTTTAGCTTGGCAACCAAGTACGCAGCAAATTGTTCTTGCCACAGAGGAAAATATTGAGGGTATTAGTTATAGCCCTAACAGGTCTGGTTTTATTATTGACTTTGGTAAATTGTATCACGAAAAAACAGGAGAGAATGTTCTTATTGTTCCTGCATATCAAGGTGGTTCAGGTTTTCAGAATGATGGTTGGCAAGAAAATGGTTCACTTTATGTCGAAGCTTTAAGCCGATTTAACTCTGCATATGAAAAAGCCTACAATCCTTATTTTGCAGGTGCTGTTGGCTCAATAGGGTCAAATAATGTTGCTACAGTTGACGCTGTTGATAAGTTCACAGACTTTATTACTCGTATTCGGGATAATTTTCATGGCGGATCGCCTAAAACACCTTTTGTTGTGATCGAGTTGCAAGAAGATTTTATCTATACAAATGGTAGGAAATCAATGAACCGAATAATAGAAGACTTGCCAATGCGTGTAAAACATACAGGTGTAGCTGATAATACAGGCATTGAAAGTAATTCTGATATTATTACTGGATCCACAGACACAACGCATGATTATAGTGTTTTAAAGATTGCTGAAAGATGCGTTGAAGCATTAGACAATGCGATTGATAATTATGCTGTTTCAGGATCGCAACTGGAGCCATTAATGTTTCATAGTTCTGTTTCTATTCTTAAGGAGGCCTCTAACTTTAGAGGTCGTGTCACTTACCCACCAATGTTTCATGAGCCGTTCCCTAATAATGTTAAGTGGAAGCTTATAAAGGCAGACGACGCTAATCGCACCAACGAGGTTGTGGTAGAGGAAATACCCGTTAATTATAATCAGCACTTTGCAGATTTTACAAGTTACGGACTTCCTGCCCCTGATGGTAAGTTTTATTTTTCTTGCCTAGAAGCAACAAATCAGCATGGGACATCTATGTATATTACATCACCAAGTGAATCTTATCACCATATTTAAATGACACCAGAGGAGCTTGAATTAAAAGAGCGTGATGTAAGCGCACGTGAAAAAGCGAATGAGCTTACAGAGCGCTCTTTAAATATAGAAGAAAGAAAGTCAAAGCTTAACTTTTGGGGTATGATTGCAACTGCATTTATAGGGCTTTCTGGTGTTGTTTTTGGCTTGCTGTATGTCAATGATCAAAAGAACCAAGACTTGACAGCGCTGCATAAAAAAATAGACAAATTACATGATAACGATTGCAGCAAAGAACTTGCACAGCAACGCCTTTTCTATGACAGTGGCGAGCTTGGGAAAGTCAAGGATTACGCAAGGCGTATATGGTCTGAATTGCATATGCAAGGCATAATTTCCGAATCTAACGAAAATGTGGTAGATTAGCGTATGGCACATAATTTTAACGCAGTAATAGACCATCTTTTAATTAATGAAGGTGGATATGTAAATCACCCACTTGATCGGGGCGGCGCAACTATTCATGGTGTGACGCTAAGGAATTGGCGAGCATATACAGGTGACAAAGTATCTAAGAGCCGTTTTAAGGCATTGCAACATGTGGATGTTAAGCCATTCTATAAATCTGAATATTGGGATAAGGTAAATGCTGACAAGCTTCCTTCGGGTGTTGACTATTATGTTTTTGACTTTGCCGTTAATAGTGGTGTTTCCAGAAGTGCAAAATTTCTTCAAAAACTTGTTGGCGTTTATCCTGATGGGGTAATTGGTGATATCACCATAAAAGCAGTTAATGATTATATTCTAGTATCTAGCGCTGTTGAATTGCTAAAGAATTTAGATGAAGCAAGGCGCTATTTTCTTCAAGGTTTACCAACATTTAGCACTTTTGGTCGTGGTTGGGAAAATAGACTGACAAAAGTCATGCATAAATGCAAAGAGATTATTCGCAATGACACTGGAAAAGAACCTGTTATTGTTGATAAACGCAGACCATTGGAGCAATCTAAAACAATTAAGGCGGCAAAAAGTCAAGCTAAGGTTTCTGCTGTTTCTGGGACTGGGTTTGTTTCTGTCACAGACTTTAAAGAGCCCGTTAAAATTATTACTGATCTATCAGATGCGACAACGGTTTTATCTGGTCTTGGTGAAATAGGTAAATATCTCATTGCGTTTTCATTCGTAGCTTTAACCCTATATTCTTTTTATATCATGTATAGGCGCAAATCTGACCACTTTACGGGGGTGAATGGATGACATTCTTAACAGGTATAGGAAATGATTTATTGTGGTTTGGTGGTCTTGTTTTAGGCGGAATATTGGCTTTTTTCCAAATCAGGTCACATTACATTAACAAGGGCGAAGCAAGGGCTGAGGCAGCAGCAAATAAGCACACATTGGAAGCCGTGTCTGTTGCAATAGAAGCAGAAAGAACTTTTAGGGGTGAACGTGGTGAAAATATTTATATCAGTGGTGATGACTATAATGCTGATTTCATGCTCGGAAACGAAGCAATCAGTCATAAGTGATTACAAAATCCTTTACAAGCCCATAAGAACAACTCCGCTTGATACGTGTGATACGATTATACAAGCTGACAATCAAAGATGCACATATATTGCATTGTACGGCAATGAGGATGAAAAGCAAGATTGTTTGCAATACCGCTCATATCAAGAGGTCTATAAGGACAATAGACGTGTTGGGTGTAGCGTTAAAATAATTAATAAGGAGTAATCATGTGGCACTATTGTTATTGCTTATCTCACTATCAGCGCTCTTATATGACATACATGCGTTGGGTGAGTATGCTTTGTAAGTGATGAACAAGGAAACACCATAAAGGCGCCCCCTTGTGCATTTTGTAACTATCGAACTGAATCGAAAGTTAACCTGAGAAATTATACTATATGCGGCAAAGTTTACCGATGCCCTTTATTAAACATATAGATTTTATCCCCCCTTTGATCCACGCCCACGTGGAACGTAAGCCTTTGGAATAGATCAAAAGAGGTTTAGAAAGTACTATAAAATTTCAGAGTGCTTTATGTTTCTCAAAGGCGCAGACTCTGAACACCTTAATCATTATATACATCATCACAATTATTTTTTCAAGAATTAACCTTACATTAACCATGTAGGAGTATTGTTATCTCAAGGGCAGGGAGAAAGCCCGAAACACAATGAGGTAACAAAATGAAACACTTGTTATTACTGGCACTTTTGCCACTCTTCACAGCATGTGCGCCAAGAGCGCAAGATATACAATATAGCATTGTAGACAATCCATGTTCAAAGTTCATTAACGTAGGCGATCACGACCTATGCATGTATGAATTTAAATATGGGGTGCAATTATGACATTCCTAGATAAATTTTGCTTTGGTATTCTTGGCGTGTCGGTGTTTACAGTTGTATACGATGACATAAGGCAAGAATTAAACGGATTATTCGAAGCTGAAGCATCAATTCCTGTGCAAACTTACAGCAACAATGTTCAAAGTGAAGAATATATATGTGATTATAAATGGGAAAATTGCACAGACATTCGTGCAGTTGGGTATGACTCTTTAAAGAATAAACCAATGATGCCACTAGGCTATATTCCAAGCAAAAAGCATATAGATTGCCTTGCACAGAATATTTTTCAAGAGGCTGGAACAGAACCTTTAATTGGCAAGATTGCGGTTGCCTTTGGTACTATTCAGCGTGTCAAGGATGGTGGTTACTACAAGAAAAATCTTTGCGGTGCTGTGTTCCAAAAAGCATGGGATAAGGATAAGCGGAAATGGGTTGCTCAAATGTCATGGACTCTCAATAAGCGTAAAGTGAATATGCCTACACCGCCTATTTATCGCACCATTGCTATTGATGTTCTAAGTGGAAAATACAACCACCCTGACCCAACCTGTCCGTTTACAAACTGGCACAACCCTATAGACCATGAGGGAAACTTTAATGCAGATCAGTGGAAAAAGGGGAAAACCTCTTGCACACGCACAATTGGTCAACATACATACATTGCTTTTAAATAAGGAGAAATAGCATGAAGAAAATACCAGCAAATATCACATCATTACTTTTTGTGGCGCTTATCATAGTGCCACTGCTCAAAAATGGGGGCGTTATATGATATTATTATTTCTAGCGTATGCGATTTGGGAGAAAAGAAATGAATTATAGAGACAATTGGAATTCTTTATTTTGGGTTAGAATAAAAGGCTATGAAGCATTTATTTTACCATCTTGGCGCAGATTTGATGCAGCTAATTGCAATGGGGATCATATAAAGGTGAAGTTATGACAAATTTATATTTATCAAAGGAAGTGTACGATAAAATCGAACACTTAGGAAAGGAGCTTGAGGGAGAATATAGGCATCCAGTAGTTGATGATTTAATTATAGTACATCCTGCATATCCTTATACGTGGAACGAGCGAGCAGTATCATTGATTAAAACACATGGTAGCGATTATGTAAGTGGTTATGTAGAAATTTATAAGGATGGCAAGCCTATGCGTGTCTCTATAAAACCATGCAGCGCTGGTCAAATTTCAGACAAACAATATGAACTGCATAATATACAGGGCAGGAACAACAACCAAGAAATGGCTTACATATTTCATAATGTTTTTTACATGGGGATGTGTGCTGTTCTGGCAATTAATGGTGGATATTTGTCTAAGTCCCAAACATCTAAGCCTAAAGCTTGGAAAAGATTAAGAAAAAGGCATAAAGGCGATATTCGTTATGACAGCCATTATATTGTGAATATAAATAAAACTTATCAGCAATCCAATCCTGAAAGCTTGAGTAATGCCGTTGAGCAAAGGTATCACATGAGAAGAGGGCATTGGCGATATATGAAGTCAAAAGGAGAGAGAGTTTGGATAAAGCCATACTGGGCTGGAAACAAAGACTTGGGAACAATTAACAAAGATTATAAGAGGTAATGACATGGCGATACACCCTAATTTGCAAATTGTACGTAGTGCAGGTGTAAAAAATACAATGAAAAAGCAATTTAAAGCTAATATTTCAGGAACTAACCTTGAATGGATTTGCCCCAACGATCACCAAGGTGAAGTTACGCTCAATGGTAGTAAGCTATTGTTTTTTTACGACAGAAAAGTATTTTTTTACAAAGGTAAAAAATACAAAGGCAATAGATCAGAGTGCGAAGAGTTTATAAGAAGAAAAATAAATGAGGTGAAGTTATGAATGACGTGGATTTTATGGAATATGTACGCACAAGGGAAACTGATTGCCCTGTTTGCAAAGAACCGCTTAAAGACCATAATGAGGCGAAACTGCAAGCTTGTGGTTTTATGATTGGTGTTTTTAACAAAGCCAACGGAAAAGAAAACGCCTAAATGAAAATAGAGGGAACTTTTCGGTTCCCTCTAGTCAATGGAAGTAATATGTAACAATGAAAAATAGAACAAAACTAAACAAGCACAATCACTGTAACATATGCTTTATCACCATGTAAATAGAAAACAAAATTGCACCACCGCCAGATAAAAGATATGTGCATATGACGACATTCTCAATAGTGAGCATTCTTTTCTTTGGTGCCATCCATATTGGACGTGGTTGACGCAGTGAGCAATATAGGAAAACGCCTAGTGCCAATAATGATGCAATAGTAAAAAATAAGGTGTTGTCATTCCACATCATGATGACACCTCAATATCAGCCATAGTCAAAGCCCCACTTGTGCCAGTGCGTACACCGATATCAATTCTATTTGTGCCAGTATCTACGCTAACCATATAGCCATTAGAATAAGTTCCTATTGTCACATGAGAAGCTTGAATACCTAAATCAGCAAGGTTTAAGATATCCGTTCCCACTTCGAAATCTGCAATAACATCGCCTACTTGACCTGTATTTGTCAAATCTACATTTTCATGCCAAGATTTCAAAGTGAATATATCAGTTTCACCATCACCAGATTGACCATAATTACCGCCATAGATACGATGTGAAGAGGCAGAAAAATGTATTTCATCTTCTCCTAAGCCACCTGATATATCATTGTAGCCCGACAAATCCCGAATAAAGTCATTACCATTACCACCATGTGCATGGTCATCACCACCGCCACTATAAATAGTGTCGTTGTCATTATTGCCATAGATTGTGTCATTTCCTGAGCCTGTAACAAGATAATCATCCCCATCACCGCCAGAAATCCAGTTGTCGCCTAATGTGTCCCATACTTCGTCATTTCCTTTGCGGGCATAGATAGTATCATTACCAGCTTTACCACCCATGACATCATCATAATCAGTGCCAAATAGCGTATCATCCGCACTTGTTCCTAACATATAACCTCCAGCTTTTCATCAGAAATTTTAACTTCCTTATTTGATTCCATAATCTTAGCAAGATCAATAATTCTTAACCCTGAGACATCGATGTTTTCATTTACTTGGAAGCTACAGAAGATTACTCCACTATTTAATGGTGGGTGGTCAGAAAAATACTGTTTAAGCACACCTAAGGATTGTTGTGGGTGTCTATACAGGTAAATTGATCTTGAAGCCCCCATAATATGTTTCTGACCAATGTAAAAAATTTGTTTGCTATGTTGTATTTCATATTTTTTATCTGCTGCACTTCTTCTTTGAGAAATGTTCAAAAGAGACCGAAATAAATTCAAGATACCTTCCTGAGATACAATATAAGACGCTGTCTCATTGTCATTAATTCTATATTTTCTATTATCTAGAGGACATATCACCATATTTGGTGAGCTTGTACTTGGCCAATGTCCATTTCCGCAATTGGGACATATTACCTGCTCTGATATACTGCAAACCTCCAATATTTTGGATGTGATTAATTTATTAAATAAAACTCCATTATCCGCGCGCGTTAATAAATAGTAAGGTATTGCTGATTGCTCATTGTAAATATTCAGCAACATAAAAAACTCTTTTTGTGTTAAAATCATTACTTGTTCCTAAAATATAAGCCATATCAGACCCTTATAAATGTTTGTTGCTTTATCTCTTCCATAGGTGGAAAGACAATAAAATCTTTCTCCATGTCTAAAGATTGGTTAGGGTTGCTTATAGTTTTCACAGAAAGCAAAGACACCATAAGTAGATTAAGCAATAAAAAACAATGTTTTTTCATTTTTTCACCTCTGGAAAATCTGGAAGTGGGCGCCATGCTTTAGGCGTGAACTCACGAAACGAGTGCTCGCAAACACCATCGCAATACGCAACCTCGGAGTCAACAGAAGCATAATAGTAGGTACGATCTGGACACACGTCTTTCAATGCCGTAAAAACCGAAATGCCGTCAAACACTAACACCTCTGCGTCTTTAGGCATTTTATCTAAGTCATGACACCATCCGTCATCGTCAAATTCAATAACGTTTTGCTCACGAAATATTAAAAGTATTCCTTCTGCATCTTGCCAATCTATAGTTCGACTTTCTGTGTCATCGGAGTGCATGAAATATGCTGATTCTCTCAATTTATCAATAAGACCAATAAAATCATCAACAGGAATCATTCTTTTCATCTCAACTCTCCTAGCTTTTTGTTTTGAACCTTTGACCAAACGGCATTTAAGAAATCTTGGTTTTGCATTCTCTCATATGGGGTGCCTTGATTTTTTCTTTGACCGCACCATTCACACTTTGCGTTTCTCTGCTTATGATATGCACCACGGCAGCTATCGGAGCAAAATATTTTGTGCTTTCTTTTGGGTGTAAACTCTTTTCCACATTGTAAACATTTTGCCATCAATTCACCCCGTACTTTTTTGAAATTGTCTCTAAAACTTCACGTCTTTTATCTTTATCTTTGATTGTGGCGGCTAGCTGATTAAATTGAATCTTAAGACCTAAATAATCCTTGTGGTCTGGCTTTATTTCTCTAAGTCTTCCGAATATTCCGGTCATTTTGTCTATTGTGTTGCTCATAAATCGTTTCCCTGTGTTATGAAGTAGTCGTGGGCTTTTTTAGTAGTTTCATAAGAATTTTCACCAAAAGCCTCAAATCTTATTACATCGGGTGTGTTAGAATTCTTAATAAACCAAATGGCACAATACTCATTTTTCTTTGAGTAAAAGAAAATATCGATTTTTGAATATGGTTTTCTCATGCGTGTTTCTTTGTCACCAAAGACACTGTATGATTTTTCCTCGTGACGCTTAAACATGTTCTTAAAGTTACTCATCTTCGCATCAAGCTCCTGCACCATCTCTTCAATTGTCTTACCCATAAAAAGCACCATCTAGCATTGAACTATGCACTTCATTAGCAACCACCAATGAGCCTAAAACCAAAATGATTAAAGCAGGTATTGCAATCTTCTTTACAAATCTTTTTACTCTTGCCCATTTACTCGGAAATCTATTCACTGGTACATAGTCGCCGTGTAATTCTGTATCATGCTGCATAAGTTCTTCCCAATTGTTGCGTTTTGCGTGATTTTCAAGTTCTTGAAAACATGGTGAATATGCTATATAGTGTCTTTGAAATAACATTTTACTTCCTTTTGTATTGTGTTTTTTTTCATTGCTTACTGTGTACCCTGCCGTTTTTCATGTTTCTCGGCAGGGTTTTTTATTCACTCTTCTGGAATGTATTCTTTCTTCTCTAAGTAACGATCATCATTTGTACCGTTGATTTTATCGTGAATTTGCGCCATAGCCATAAGCATTTGAGCAATTAGATCACTCGGAATGTCATTTGGTGCGCTATCCAAGAAGAATGTTAAGAAGTCCTCTTGTGCTTGTGCGTAATTTTCAGAAAGTATTTCCAGATCACGGTATGGACTATCAGTGCAATGATTAGTTTTTTCATAGGCTCGATTGATAAAGTTCTGTATCAATTCTTGTTGTTCTTTACTCATATTAACCTCGCTGTGTGTTTGTGTGATTATATTTGCATGATTTGGGTGTTGGGTCAATAGTAAGTTTAATTATTTTTTAGTTTTTTTTTAATTAATTTTGTGCTAAGGTTTACTTACAAGGAGTTATGATTATGTATGTAAGAGATTTTATAAAAAAATTAGGTGGATTAACAAACGTTTCACTTGATCTAGGCCTATCTGAGCAAGCTGTGCATCGTTGGTACAGGAAGGGTGTTCCTGCTAATCGCATGAAAGTTTTATCCGATTACTGCTACGGTGAAGGGTTCAAAGAGTTCGATAAGAAATTCATCAGCGAATTAGAAACGGAGAAGAAGTGATGACTAACCATATACAAGACGTGGATCATGGTGACTTTGAGATATGTAATAAACTTTCGAAAACACCCCGCTATGACTCATTTCAGCCTTCATGGCAAACCAAAGCGAAAGATGTTGCCCAAGACTATAGATGATGATGGTCAAATGAGCTTTTTTATTAATCCTGAACATGAAAAAGAAGAGGTTTAGAATGACCCCATATAATCCGCAAAATGAGCGTGTTAAGCATGATTATTTTGTCTATGTGACCACAGCGGGCAGACTATCCCCAAAAACGCAAAATCAAGCCCGCAAGGCTATTGTTGAATTTGAGAAATTCACAGAGTTTGAATGTTTCATGCGCTTCAATAAGACAACGGCAATTGCATATAAAAAACATATCACGAACAAAAAGGCAAAGCGTTCAGGGGAATTGATAAAGGCAACGACATTAAAAAACTTTATCAAGCCTCTTATCAAGTTTTTACGTTGGCTGGCTTTTCAGCCAAAATATAAAAGCCGTATAGTCATGACGGATATTGATTATTTGGATTTATCAGATAATGAATCCCGTGCCGCTATTATGCCTGATTTTAAGCATTTTCCAACATTGGAAATGCTCAAAAAAGCCGTTATGGCATACCCAAAAGAGACAGAAATACAAAAGCGTGATGCGGCTATGATTGCCTTTGTAGCTCTTACAGCATCTCGGGGCAGTGCGCTGATGAGTTTAAAGTTGCGTCATGTTGATATGCGCCAGAAGCTTGTTAAATTCTTTGCCTCCGATGGTGTGGATGTCAAATTTGGCAAGAATTTCATTACTTTTTTCTTTCCGACACTTGATCCTATATTTGAAGAGGTTTTCACGGATTATATGCGATTTTTAAGAGAAGAAAAATTCTTTGATATAAACTGCCCGCTTTTCCCAAAGACCTTGTCACAGCTTGATGAACATATGGAATTTACGCATGACACATTGGGAAAAGAGCATTTGGCAAGCATTTCAAGCGTGCAAAATATCTTTGATCGTGTGCTGAAGTATTCAGGTCTTGAATATTATAACCCGCATTCTTTACGAGATACAATAGCACAAATTATCTATGATTTAAATTTACCCATTGCCGATACAATCGCAATGAGTGGCAATCTTGGGCATTCTGATGCGTCTGTGACCGTGCGAAGCTATGGGCAGAAGATGTCAGATAATGAACGTCAAAGCAGGCTTAGGGCGTTGGATCGTATAGAATAATATGATTGTTTTTTCTGTCTGTATGTATTAAGCAGGCAGAAAATGTGTTATAATGACATCATAAAATATATGCCTAAAGTACAAAAGAGCCTATCAGAACAAGATTACAATGCCTTGTTAGAGCGGATTGAGACGCTTGAAAATTCTTGTGTGCAGAATAAAGATTTCTATGAATTATCAGGCAGTGTAAGCAATTTAACGGGTAAGGTTGATACAATCAATAGCCTTGCAAGCCCGATGCTTCAAAGTGCAGATACAGTTGTATCCCATTCATCCATTTTAATGACTGCACTTACAGTTTTTCTTGCAATATGTGCGATAGTGGTATCATTGTATATTGCTAGAGACAGAATAACTCTTTTGGATAAATTGAAAAAAGGTTTGAAAAAAGATTTAAAAAGCAAATTAGAAGAATCAAAAGAGGAGCTAAATGAAGAAGGCAATAAAGAGCTGAAATTATGCTTAGAAATGATTGAAAAACAAGCAGAAGAAAAAATTAAGGCTTTAATCCATGATCCTAGGTTGGATACAATAATATTAGATAAAATGGAACGTTTTTCTGATGCCGAAAATACTGCTGATATGTCTGATAAAAAAATTACTATGTCAGACGTAAATGAAGCAAATGAGGATGATAATGATGAATAAGGACGACATAATTAATAGAAGTGAAATATATAAAAAAAACGCATACAATTTATTGGAAAAGCTTAATATTGCATCACTTCCGATTGATTTAGATTACATATTGCAAAGACTCGATATCCAGAAAAGAGAATTTGATATTTTTGATGAAGAAACCTATGATTATTCAGGGTGTATTAGCATTGTTAACAGCAAGGCAAGAATTGAAATCAGTCCTTTAGACCCTGACACAAGGCAGAGGTTTACGATTGCACATGAAATAGGTCATTACCTTTATGATTTTCCAGAAAACTTGAATGACGTAACCAAAGAAGATAGCAGGATTACAGATAAAAAGTTCTATAGAGGTAATAAATCTGATCCGAAAGAAGTAAGAGCAAATAGGTTTGCTTCTCAATTGCTTATGCCAAAAGATATGGTTGTAAGTTCAGCTAAAGAAATCCTAGATGAGCATGATGAAATGGAAGCTGATTTATTTACACGGAAAATGGCAGAAATATTTAATGTTTCCATGCAAGCAATGGAAATTCGACTTAGCCAACTTGGGATTATAAAATAATACTTTTTATTTCCAACCTACCCCTTGCCCCATGCTCATTTTGCATCTAATTTGCGTCAACAACAGACAACAACAAGCAAAAAGATGGATGTGGGGATTTATGCCGATATTGCAATGGCTCAACAGGGAAGAACATTTAACGGCAGCGTCACGGGCAGAATATCGCTTGTTAAAGGCTGATTCAGACCTTTCTTATGGTGATCCCAACACAGAAAATATGCTGATACAGGGCGATAATCTTGAGGCTCTCAAGGCTTTGCTTCCTTATTATGCAGCTGATGATGATATTGGAGTTCCTGTTTATATAGAGATAACTCAAGAATGTGCCAAATGTGGTAGACTGCATTTTATAAATGAAAAGATAGACACTTAAGAGATATAAACAAAAAACCCCACCGTCAAAAGTGGGGTTTAATTTTGAACAGAGAGGGAATACCTCTTAGCTCCTTCTGAACAATTGTAGATTATCTTATTCAAACAAATGTTTCAAGTCTTCTTGCTCGTGGGGTAGGTGATTTTTATATCTTAAAGTCCACTTTTCGTCCTTATCATTCCAGTTAAAAGCCAACCCATTGTCATATCTTACACAGTCTATACTCCTATCATAAATGCTAAATTTATCCACGCCATACCCTGCAAAGTGACCACTTTTGATCTCAACTTCGGTCTGGGTTATTTTGGGTAAGCTAATGTCATCTTTTTCTGTTGTTAGTTTTTCCAGTAGCTCTATGATGTATTCGTTTTGGTTTTTAATAATATGTCCTAAGAATACTTTGTTTATATTTTTATCATCAATATATCCTGGCTCTATAAACTGCATCGCCTTATTGAGATTTTTGTTACTTTCTTTTAAGCGTTTTTTTGCTTTCATAACATTCCTTACACTTCCAATGTTCTATAATTTTACCATTAACCTTTTCATGCTGTCCGTGTGTTGCGTTGTTGTTGCAATCTGGCACTTCGCATATTTTGTGGCGGTGGTCTGGTTTCTCAACTGAACGATATTTTTTACCGATATCGTCCATTTTCTTAATGATTATGGCTTTGGCTTCTTCAAATGTTTCAGCCTTTATCTTGCGATAAGCATAACCTTTTGGCGTTGTGATTTTTAATGCAAATTCTTTCATGCAACCACGCCGTCAAATTTATATTCCAAAATATCTATGTACTTCCCATTTTTTCGGTATGTGATTTGGTGGGGGAAGGGCAATCCAGACATGGTTTCCATGAAGTTAGTACATTCTTGACGTTCTATCATACCCCATAAAGCACTTTTTAAATTGAAATTATCAATGTACAAATGGTCTATTTTTTTGGCTATTTTTTCGATCTTCTTCTTACAAGGATATTTTGCCCTCTCATTTTGGATAGCGTAAAAATCCACAAGCTTTGCAGGCTTTTCATTCTTACCATAAAATTCAACAATCACACCTTCTTGACCGTCTGCTTTTTGGTATGTTTTCCATTTCCAACCACTGACATTATATGTCTTTGGTGCATTAGGATCAGCCATAATGTCATCATCACGCAAGTCATAAACGCCGTCATCTTCTTTGGCTTTTTTTGGCTTTTTGTCCTTTGGATTGTCTTCATTCTTAACAAACTCAAAATCACATTCGGGGCATTGGGAACATGTAGATTTAATGATTTCCATACAGTTCGGGCAACGCTTCATTGCTTCTGTTTTGCCTCTAACGTTCAAATCCAACAATGAGCCATGACGCTCGATATTTCCCACATAGTCCAAAACCATACAATGGTCTGTGTGTGATTTTAAGCGCATACCACGACCCACCATTTGCACATATAAGGCCGTTGAATGTGTTGGCCTTAACATAACTACGCAATCAATATCAGGGAAGTCAAAGCCAGTGGTTAAGATGTTTGGATTAGTCAAAAACTTAATGAAGCCTTTTTTAAATGCGTCAATAATAGCATCTCTATCTTTACATTTACCATGCACAAAACCCGATGTCTCACCATTTTTTGAGAACTCAAAAGCAACATTTTCTGTATGCTCAATGCCAGCGCAAAAAACAATAACATGTTTGTAGTCTTGGGTACGCTCAATAATCTCTTTGACGCAATTTTCAATGTCTTTTTGTTTGTTCAAGACCTCGTTCATTTGCTTCTTGTTAAAGTCACCATTGGTCTTTTTAACACCCTTCATGGAAAATCCAATTTCTGAACCTTTGGATTTTAAGCGTGACAGATAACCATCTTTGATAAGTTCAGCAATATTTGTACCATCTGGATAAATTAAGTCGTCAAATAAAGGTTCATCACCTTCATTAATATAACCATTATTCATGCGGTATGGTGTGGCGGTTAATCCAATAACAACGGCTTCTGGATGTTTTGCCAAAAACTTTCTGTAATTTCCCTCGACCTTAGTGTTGATAAGATGTGCTTCGTCAACCATGATAACATCATAATCAGGCGTTCTTTTGTTGGCTATGGATTGAATGCCAGCAAAGGTAATTTTACGGTCTTTTTCACGTCTTTTTAATCCGCTTGAATAAATGCCAACATCGGACTTATCCACAAATTGACACACTTTCTCATAATTTTGCTCAATAAGTTCTGACACGTGTGTAAGCATTAGAAAGCGTCCCTTCCCTGCCTTGTGAAAATCTTTTGCCACCTTTGCAATGACAATTGATTTACCCGAACCCGTAGGAAGAACTAAACAAGGATTTTTAGTCTTCTTTTCTGTTCTTAAATAATCGTACAGCTCTGATATTGTATTGTTTTGGTATGGTCTTAACTGCATTATATGTAACCTATTATTTTTATTGTGGGGGTGCAAAGGGCGAGCGTGCCGCCCCAAACAGATTAGTTACCAAATGGAATTTCATCATCTATGACATTGCTGACCATCGGAGCAGTTGCTGGCTGTGTTGGCTGCACAGGCGGTTGAGTTTGATACTGCATTGCAGGTGGTGCCGCTTGTGGCTGTACTGGCTGTTGATATTGAGCAGGTGCAGCAAAACCAGTCGCTGGTTGTTGCGGTTGTGGCGTTTGCATTGGCGGTGGTGTCATTATTGATGGCTGCTGCGCCTGTGATCTTTGCCCCGATTTTGTTGGGCTTGGCTTGGCTTCTGTAGGCAGCATGTAATATTTGACTTCATTTCTGTCACCACCATTTTGGTCTTTACCAATAACTAAATTAACCGCACAGATAGAACCAACTAATTGGTCACTATCTGAAATATTTTGCAGTCCTGCGCATTCGCAAAGTTTGTTTAGATTCTTTAAACCAATTTCAACAGTCATTTCATTTGGATGTTGAAAAGTAATCTGAGTAAAAACTTTTCTACCCGTATAATCACCTTGTGCAACTTCCATTTCTAACTTGATATACTGGCCATCGCCCGCTCTCGTTGGTTTTACAGCAGTGCTTTTGATAGCGCACACATAATCACCAACTGGCAATGGTGAGAATGATGTCGCCTCTGGCATTTTATCTCTTGAAAATGTTTGTCCTAAATTACCCATTATCTTGTTCCTTTAATGTAATTTTTAATGATGGTTTTCCAAATGATGTTTCGATAACACTATCGAAAATCCGCTTATTATGTGCTGTGAGCCTCTTATATTCTGCCATATTAACTTCTGGCTTAAAGCGAAACACACGCTCAATTTCTTCTTGGGGAATATTACATTCTTTCTGCAATTCTTTCAGCTTTGTGTAATTGACTTTTCTGTTGGTTCTTACTGTGAAATTCACATCATATTTACCAACATCATAAGCCTTGCTTTTCCCACATTCCATATCGTAATGGTTTGCTTCTGCAATCCTTGCTTCAATCTCATAACGTTTAGCCTTACACTGTGCTTCCATTTCTTTTACTTCCAAAAGTTGGTCATACAGCGTCATTTCTTCGGTCATTGTACCCCTCTGATTTTATTGAATAACTTTTGAATATGTGGTTCATGTTCTCCACCAATATCATATGGTGATCGGTGTTTCGCTTGCCACATTCCATCACTTTCAGTCATAATATAGCGTGACTTATCGTGCTTCTGGCGCATAGCACCAACAAGATCAAAAGCATGGACAGCTTCAAGCCCTGTCGCTTTGCCAACAAATAAAGGTGCATACATAATCTTTTGCGTGTCATCTTCTGTCTTGTCGAGCTTCGCAAAAGCTACAATGTGGTATTGTGCTAAATATTGGCGAAACCACAAATCAATAACTTCACGCATCATTTCACCAACCACACGATATGCGGCCAATGTATCAGGTGCGCCACTTCTGGTAAAACAAACTCTTTTTTGCTCATTGAATAGCATTGAACTAATTTGAGATAAGCTATCCACAACTATAGTTTTAAACTGCCCTTGATTGCTATAAAGATAATGTAAGGCATTCATAAAATCAGCCCAACTATTTACGATAAAATAAGGGATCTGGTGATTAGAAATACTTTCCAGTCCTTTTTCTGCGCTTATAATAATTGGTGATTCGCATGTTGGAATAAGGCTTGTTTTTCCTATTCCTGCCTGCCCATAAACAAGAGCCTTAATGCCCTCTATTTGAGATAATTGACTTGTACAATATAAGTCCATTTTAACCGTCCTTTGGTTTGTCTGAGTAATTCACGTTAACCATTTAACGTATTGACATTGTATGCGATATTTCGCACACTGTAAACACAAAAAACAAAAAATAACAGGTTTTTAAATGGTTAATTTGGATAACTTAATAAAATCAATGTCTAAGAAAAATCTTACTGATTTATCCCGAAAAAGTGGCGTATCTTTAAGAGTTATTAATGGCATAAAGAATAAAGAAAAAGGGTACACAAACCCACGCATCGAAACAATAAATAAAATATCTGATGCTCTAAAAAATACAAAAAACAGGAAGTAAAAAATGGCAAGCTTAGGATTTACATTTGAGGTCGTCCCCCACGAACAGACCATAAACTTAAATGATGGCGAAACAGTCCAATCACAGATTAGAGATGCATTCCATCAAAACAACATAAACTTGCCACAAGATAATGTAGTAATTGATAGTAATATACATAGATTTAGCGCAAATGGCAACAAAAGAGACAAGTCTGGATGGTATGTTTTCACAGAAACTGACGGCATTACACATGGTTCTTTTGGTTCTTGGCGTGATGGTCTGGAAGTTACATTTCGTTCGGGAAGTTATAAAAGATTAAATCATGAAGAGCGCTTGAGAATTGATGCCCTTATATCCCAACAAAGAGAAGCGGCGAATCAGGAGCGAATCAGAGTTTATGCAGAAGTTTCGCAAAAATGTACTGATATGGTTAATAGTCTGCCTGACGCTGATTTAAACCATCCCTACATTGCAAAAAAACGAATCACTGGCCTTGGCCTTAAGCAGAAAGATAAAAATCTTATCTTACCTGTTTATAATCCTGAAACTGGTCAAATTACATCCGTACAATATATTAATGAGCATGGCGCAAAGTGGTTTTACACTGGTGGCGAAACCAAAGGTATGATGAATGTTATTCATGGTGCTTCGGATATTGTTTTTATTGCTGAGGGCTACGCAACGGCTGCAACAATTTTCGAACAAACAGGAAACACAACCTACATTGCTTTTAATGCAGGAAATTTAGAATCCACCGTCAAACGTGCTATTGCTAACCATCCTATGTCAAAAGTGGTTCTTTGTGGTGATAATGACAAACCAAACAAGCAACATCCAGAAGGTACAGGCCAATATTATGGTAATAAGATAAGCCAAGAATTAGGCGTTGAGGTTTTCTTCCCCCCTGAAACGGGAACTGACTTTAATGACTTTTTTTGTGGCGGCGGAGATATTTTACCCATCCTTAAACCAAAAGTTATTGATGACTTCTTCATTGATGCAAATGACCTTATCCAACAGCCCGCACCCCTTCCATTTCTAATTAATGGGATTATCCCTGAAAACTCCCTTGGTATGATCCACGGTATATCTGGTGGAGGTAAGACCTTTGTTGTTTTAGATATGTGCTACCATATTGCTATGGGAATGAACTGGCACGGCAAAAAAACTAATGAGGGTGGCGTTGTTTATTTAGCTGGTGAAGGTAACTATGGGCTACGTTCTCGCTTGGCAGGGCTTAACCAAAAATTTGGCGGCACCGCTATTAAAAACTTCGTTCTTTCTAAAGGTGGCTGTGACCTCAATAAACATGATGGATTTGTAAAAGTTACGCAAGGCATCGAGTCGCTTCCATTTAAACCAAAAATGATCATTGTGGACACATTGCATCGCTTTCTTAATGGCGATGAAAACAGCGCACAAGATACCAAAGGCATGATTGATGCTTGTGACCGATTAAAGGAGTTATATAACTGTACGGTCATTCTTGTTCACCATACAGGAACATCGGAAACAGCTCAAGAAAGAGCACGTGGATCATCTGCTTGGCGTGGCGCTATGGATTTTGAATATAATGTCAAACCACAATCAGGAAAGGTCATTTTTCAGTGTAAGAAAATGAAAGATAGTGAAGAAATCAAACCCATGATTTTTGACTTCAATAAGCTTCCTGTGAATGGCTGGGTTGACCATGATACAGGTGAAACTATCCACACAAGAACCATAGATTTATCTGCCAATCAGGAGCCACCAAAACCAAAAGATAAGAAAGAAGAGAATGAGAAAAAGGAGAATATAAACACCATAAAAGCAGTCTGGAGAGAGTGCGGAAAAATCGAAAAAGGGCAGTGTTATTTTACCAGAAATGACTTCATAAATTACGCTGAAACTTTTCTTGAAATGACGAATTCTAAGGCTGTGAATATGGCAAGAACGGAGAAAAGTCGCTTCATTGGTAAACTTATTGACCAAGGAATTTTGGAAAAATTGAGCTTTGGGGATGAAATTTGTTTCTTCATATGTGACGCTGGAATTAATTTTTCTTTAATTAACGCAAATAATACAACTTTAGAGGATAATGAAGTGCCTTTTTGAAAAGGTTAATTTTTGGGGTGTAATTTTACAGTTTTGTGAAAATTGCACCTTCAGGTAGTATGTCAAACCCTATGTCACAATGTCAAAAAAGTTGACATGGCGTTGACATGGTTGATTTTAAACAGAATCACAAAAAATTCACAAAACTTTAACACAAAATCTGGAAAAACCAAATGAAAAACCTAGCAAAATCAATGGCTAAGACAACCCCCATGATGCCATGTCAAATGTCAAAAAAACCCCCCCTCTTTAGAGGGGGTTTTTGACATGACAGGACATGAGCGTAATGGGAGTCTTCGGCGTTTTTTGGCATGACATGGGGATCATTTAATTATTTCAATTTAATTTCAATTATGAGTAAAATGTGAAGAGAAAATTATCAGAACATCAAGAGCAAGTTTGTTTATTTCAGTGGGCAGAAATTCAGAAAGACAAGTATCCTGAATTGAAGTGGATGTTTGCAATTCCCAATGGTGGATCAAGAAATAAGAAGGAGGGAGCGCTTTTGAAGGCTGAGGGGGTTAAGGCTGGTGTATCAGATATTTTCTTGCCTGTGGCTCGATGTGGGTTTTATGGTTTGTTTTTGGAAATGAAAAAAGAACACCAAGGCATCACATCTGAGCTTCAAATTGATTTTCAAAGATTTTCTCTTGAACAGGGATATTTGGCGGTGGTTTGTCATGGGGCAGAGAAAGCAAGCCTGATTTTAGATGTTTACATGCAAGGAAACCCCAAAAATTTGCACATAGAAGGCGATAATCTAATTTTAGAAGCAATCACACTGGAGAAAAATTTAAGAGGGTTGTACGTGCTTTAAATTCATTACGATATTTATAAGATTTAGCTTGAATTGTATTCCATTTTAAATTAGAATACACTTAGAAAGTATGAGGTGAATATGGAAAAGGAAAAATATTACATTTGGTCAAATGAGCATAATTGTTGGTGGCGTTCAAATCACGCAGGTTATACCACATTCATTGAAAGTGCAGGGCTTTATTCAAAGAATGAGGCGTTGGAGATATGTAATGGCGCCAACTATTCTTGGGATATGGATAGAAACATATTGCCTGACGAATTGCCTATAGCTGAGAGTATAGCGAAGAACCTTAAGAGTGGTAAAGATGAATAAGAAAAAATACGACAAAAAAATTAGCCCATTTTACGTGACAGAGGCGCAATATAACTTTGTGCATGAAGTGCGTGAAAATATGGAAGTGATCGAGCAAAGAGAGGTAAAGATTTCTGAGGCTTTGCGTGGTTTGATTGATGACGTTATGGGGGTGGAGTGATGAAATTCATGAAAAAATGGGTTGTAAAGACTCAAAGAAAGAATGAGGAAGAGCGTATCGTATTTTCTTCTTATGATAGGCTTAACGCATATATTGAAGCTAAAAGAGATATTATAGCCTATGAGAATGGAATTTTTGGATGGGGGATTTATTGATGACCTACACCAAAGAGCAAGTCTCTGACTTTATCCAGTCTGCCACCGCCACACAAGGCACAGGGGAGCGTTATAAAGAGGCGCTGAACCAGTTGAATTTAAAGAGCTTAGAAGAGTCTAAACTCTATGGATATTATGTCAATGCAGCAAAGCAAGAACCTGCTTTAAGGAAGTTAGCAAAGAAAATTAGGAAGGGTAAGGTATGAAGCATCAAACAAATATTGCAGGTGAGTGGCGCATAGGGGATATAGTTATAGAAAATAGGGAAATTGAAAGACCGCATTTCTGCACAGCAACGCTTATTGTTGTAGATCAGGTTTATAATGATGGTAGCTTTGATTATGAGTGTCCGTCTAGTGGAGTGGAAAAAAGATCACCGCAGACAAGATTTACAAACATATCAAAAATGAAACGTGCGCTAGGGAGGGTGTGATGGATAAAATAATTCATGAAGATCTTAAACGTCAATTGGCTGTTACCCAAAAAGAGGATTTTAACATGTTTGGTGTGGAGTTGGATTGATGGATTTACATAATTTATTCAATGTTGTGAGTGAACAAGTATTCTTAGATTATTGCGGTAATATAACTTCTGATTTACACAGATTGTATATGTTTGAATGTTGTTTCGATGATTGTATTGAAGAAGCAGTGGAAATGATCGTGTGATTAAATCCGTCCTAATTTGGTGTATACTGGGTGAGTTAGGGTGTGATTCTGGAAATCCACAACATGTTTACCCGATTTATTCTAAGTATGATTGCATTACGGTTATGATACAATTTCAAAGTAAGGAAGTGAATAAACACAAAATTGTTACATGTAATGAGGTGAATTATGAACATGCAAATTTTTCAACCCGTATCAGCCTACAAGGTTTTACAAGAAAAGGGCTGTACTGAGCGTGGTGTGCTAGAAAGCAAGATAACACGCAAACGCCAAGCATCACAGGAAAAGCGCAAGGCAACGATTGCAATTAAGCAAATGAAGAGAGAGAAGTCATAAGGGGTAACTTATGGGACAGCTATACACAATGGATAACGCAATTTTGAGATATGCAAGTGAGGAGGATACAAGATGCCTTGTAAATGTTCTTTACCTTAAGACGTGCCAGAATATGGGTGTCACTGCAAAACATCTGCCACGTGAAGAATTGGATGATTACATAGCAAAGTATTTTAAACTGATTGATGATAGGTCGAAGCATGAATTAAAACAATTAACATGGCGATTTATTAAACACGTCCATGGCCGTAAATATGGAATGCATTATGAGTGGTAAGGAGTGAAAGTTGGATCAATTGAGAAGTAAAGTTTCTGATTTTAAGAAAAAAGCAAAAACCAACATATGGAAAGATGATTAAATATGAACAATGAAAAATTTATAGACGGGCAATCATTTATTTATTGGGATGATGAAAATCAGTGCTACGTATCAGGTGTACAATTTTCAGGCTTTAAGAATGAAGATATGGCAATGAATGTATCTAACATAATATTGGATCAAATCAATGATACTATAATGAGGCACAGCAAAAGAAAAAATTAATGTTCAACAACAAGCCCGTCATAGCCTGCCCAAAGTGCCTTATAACTGACTGTAACAATCCAAGGCATGATTTGGTCAAGTTTGATAGTACGGGGGAATATGAGCGTTTTAAGGCGCTCTCAAAGAGTAAGCATATAACATTTCTTAAGCTCAAGCCTGAATATAGTTTATATGCTGCTCGTCCTGTCTTGTGGCTTTTCTGTGTGCGTCGCTACATTGGCAAGATGACACCTGACTATGTGTATTTTGACAGACGAGAAAGAAAAAAGGTTATTGAGGATTACAAAGGCGGCGCTGATCCAACGCCTGAGTTTAAATATAGATGGAAAATATTACAAGCGAATCAGCCCGATGTGGTATTTAGGATAAGTAATAAGGCAGAGGATTTTTTAGAGTGACATATAAGCGCAAGGAAGTGATCGGAGATTGTACGCTTTATTTGGGGGATATGCAAGAGATAGACGTTTCATCTTGTGATTTGGTTTTGACTGACCCACCCTATAAACTTACTTCTGGTGGTGGTGATATAAAAATGAAAGGTAAATTTGATAAGTCTAATTATAACAATAAAGGCGATTTTGTAAGGTGTGATATAAATTGGCAAGATTTTATGCCAATAATATTTAATTCTCTTAAAGATGATACTCATGCCTACGTAATGTGTAATAATAGGCATATTCAAAATTTATTAAATTCAGCTCAAAATTCAGGATTTAAGTTTCATAATGTTCTTGTTTGGGATAAGGGGAATGTCACGCCGAATAGGTGGTATATGAAGGGGCTAGAGTTTACAGGTTTTTTCTTTAAAGGTAAAGCAAAGCCTATTAATGATTGTGGTTCTAAGCAATTGTATAATAAAAAATCAGAGAAAATGAGTGACCATCCAACACAAAAACCCGTTGATTTAATGGCGCATTATATTTTCAATTCCACTAATCAGGGTGAGGTTGTATTTGATCCTTTCATGGGTAGTGGCACAACCCTTGTTGCTTGTGCTAAAATGAAGCGTAAAGGTATAGGTATTGAATTGGACGAGGGATATTTTGACATAGCGTGTAAGCGTGTTGAAGATGCATATAAACAAGATGATTTATTTTCTTGAGAGAAGGTAATAAAACAAAGGATTTTTTAGAGTGACGAGAAAAATAAGTCAGTTATCAGATGAAGAGGCGCGACAAGTTTCGTGTGATATTCATGAAGCGTGTAAAGGTAAATTACTTTTTAGTGCCAACAATTTAGCAAAAAAAGTAGATATACAACTTAGTGATATGATAAAGTTTTTAGACTCTTGTAAGCAATACAAAAGGTCATGGTTACATAAACTTGATCCTAGTATTGGGCATATTGCATTTTTTTCTAACACTATTTTGGGGCATATTAATCATCACATTGTAGTTTTTAGACATTATTGTTCAATGTGTTAGGGGTATTTTATGTACGTTGAATTATGGCATTTAGTCATTGTGTTAGTGATTCCATTTGCTGTTGGGGCTTATGTAAGTAACTTTTTATGCGCCTCTATAAATAAACTAAGAGAGGAAATGATTCATCATATTCAAGATGTGTGTAATTCATTGGATCAGAACCTTGTGGAATTACATCAAGAGATAGTTGATAAAAATACACCCGAATTGCAGGGGAAAATCATTGTGGCTAGAAAAGGTAATGAAAGAATATCTTTCAAGGTCGAACGTGTAGATGATGGAAAGTAATTGCTACGCTGAGAAAATCATAGTACCCTAAACATGGCATATATGAATATTCCTAAAGTGAACACTAACCCTGCTCGGAAGAGTGGGGTTTTTTAATGTGGAAAAAAATCCCTGACTGCCAGAAGAGTGAAAGGAGAGAAGCAATCAGGGACAACACAGATGGTTACATGGTTAATATAACCTTTACTTTATGAAAAGTATATAATATTATTTATTCATTAACACAGGGATTTATTATGAAACTTTTGACGATTAAAGATGAAGATGAAAATGAAGCTTATGTAGAAACTGTTAGACGTAGGCGTTTATATGAAATATCTGATGCAATAAATGTTTCACCTGATGCGCAAGTATTACCGCCTATTTTTGATGATATGGATAAAAATGCTGAATTGTGTGGTGCTCCTGAAATTCCAATGGGCGACATTATTAAGGCTTCAAAAGATCTTGAAGATTTGACAAATGAGTTCGTTGAAACGGCTAAAGTTTTTTTTGAAAAGGTTGAGATTTTAGAAAGTCGCGGTTCTCAAATCCTAGACCCATTGCTTAATCAAGCACGTGCCGTAAGGCCAGATCTTGTTATGGCTTTTGAAAAGCTTAAATTCAAAGACCAAAATGGAAGAGCAACAATTGCTGCAAAGATATCTTTGCCTTTCGAGGGTGTTCAGAGTAAGCCAGTTTCTATAGAGCATAATGTTGAAGTTGTAGAGGGGTAGTATGCCTCGTAAAAAAAAGGTTAATGTTGGCGTGGGTCAAGGTATTGGCGGTGGTTGTCCGCCTTTATTTAAGGAACCAGAAGAATTGCGAGATAAGATATTAGAGTATTTTGATAGTGAAAAGGATAATAATAAAATTACCATAACAGGGCTTGCTTTGCATCTTGGTTTTTGCTCGAGACAAAGTTTTTATGATTATGAAAAACATGAAAAGTTTTCTTACATAATAAGAAATGCAAGACTTAGGGTTGAGAATTCTTATGAAATTTCTTTACGTGATGATGGTGCTAAGCCAACTGGTGCAATCTTTGCGCTTAAAAATATGGGATGGGAAGACAAGCAAACCCAAAATCATACAGGTGATGTACCAAAATTTCATGTGACTTTCAACAACGAAAAAGAAAGTAATGACGAATAACATAAATCTCCCCTCTTGGCTTTCTGATTTTACAAAGCCATATCGCTATAAGGTGTCTCATGGTGGGCGTGGCGGTGGTAAGACTGAGGGGTATGGTCGCTTGTTGGTTTTGATGGGTTATCAGAAGCCATTAAAGATTATGTGTTGTCGGCAATTCCAAAATTCTATTGATGAATCTGTAAAGCCTACACTCGAAGCAATTATATATGAGTATGGGCTTCAAAATTTTTACGAGATCACAGATAAGCGTATTAATGGATTAAATGGCACTACGTTTAAATTTCGTGGGTTAGAGCGCAATGTCATGTCTATTAAAGGTTGGAATGATATTGATATCTGTTGGATTGAAGAGGCGAACACCATTAGTGCGCAAGCATGGGAACTTTTAAGAAACACAATACGCCGCCCTAATTCTGAAATATGGATCAGCATGAATAGGCATAGTGAAGATGATCCTATTGATGCGACATTTCTAGGTAAAAAAGTTCCAACAAATAGCCTTGTTAAGAAAGTTTTATACAAAGATAATCCTTATTTTCCTGCTGTTTTGGAGCAAGAAAGATTGGATTGCTTGGAATATAACCCTAAAAGATATGATCATATATGGCTTGGTGAGCCTGATGGATCAGGTGAAGAAGCATTTATTGATGCGCATATAGTTGCGGAGGCACGCAAAAGAGAATTTCAAGGCATTGGTGTCAAAACTCTTGGTATTGATATTGGTGGTGATGCTGATGCAAAAAATCCTGACCGCACCGTATGGGCGTTGCGAATGGGTAATGATATAAAGATTGTTAAGAATGTTAAGGGCATTAATAGGGATGCTATATTGCAGCGCACAGCGGATATAATAGAGCAGGAGAGGCCTGAGAGGGTGCGTATAGATATTACTGGAATTGGGCATAATATAGACCGTGATTTAATAACTTTGTGTAATATGCGCCGCATCCCTGTTGCTGATGTTGTTGGGGTAAATTTTGGCAGTGCTGCAATGAATAGTGAAAAATTTGTCAATGTGCGTATAGAGATGTACAATGAGCTTCGAGAATTATTAAAAATAGGGTCTTGTGATGACAGTCCAGAAGTCCAGAAAGATTTAACCGCCTTAGCACTAAAATATGATAAGGTAGGACGTTGGCAGCTTCAAAGTAAGAAAGATATTGATTTTTCTCCTGACAATGCCGATGCTATGGCCTTATGTTGTCACAAATCGCAAGCATTTTTTAGCGGAGTTATTGCGTAATGTTTAAGAAATTTTTTGAAAAGAAATCTGTTACAACGGCCACGGTTGCTGATTTAATCCGTTATGGAAGTGATGGAAATGTAACATCTGCAATGAATTCTGAAGAGATGTATCGCAGGTTAGCTATTGCTTTTTTGTGTGTGGAAAAGATTGCAACGGAA
>Ga0208767_1000230_pt1 | contig 41986 bp, 54 predicted proteins | sample VirMetDEL_Mar_21_FD_184514 | JGI IMG/M metagenome (GOLD analysis project Ga0208767, IMG submission 184514) | Aqueous microbial communities from the Delaware River and Bay under freshwater to marine salinity gradient to study organic matter... | ecosystem: Environmental > Aquatic > Marine >...
CTTCACCTCTATTGCTGTGAACACTGGCAACTCCTGTCCAACCATATCCTCTGTGATCTTGATCATATGGAACCCAATGAGATCACTGCTCCCCTTACATAATCCATAGCTGATACCTTGGACGTTGTTGATCACAGCGCTGTTACCCATGCGTGTCACCTTCCCCTGGTATGCCATGCCCGTGTCGTTAACCCATAGCCTCGTGCGCTTACCGCACATCTCCATAGCTATGGTCTTTTGTAGATCCATTTCATTCATCAATACCTCTTCCTCCTTGCGTTCCATCTATAGATAGCCCAACCTGGCTTGTAACCTAGTGATCTACCTAATGCTTGCAACTCCTCTAGCGTCCGACAATCAGCAGCCTTCATGTTAAGCTCAGGCTTCTTCAACGTCTGCTTAGTAACCTCAACCAGGTCCCCATCCACCTCTTCTAACTCAGCCTTTGGCTTACGCTTCGGTACCTTGTAACAGTATGGGCACATCTTTTGCTTACTACTATATACATTAAAGCAACCTTCGCAAACTGTCACGGCTACAGGTGCAGTCTTTCTCTGCCCCTTCTTCTTACCCTCTAGGGTCCACTGTCGGTCATCGTCTGGAAGCCCGTGCCTGACACAGTTACCGACGTGGTCTAGTATGATCGCCGTCTTCCCCTCGACAGGTCTCAGTCCCCTGCCTACCATCTGTAGATACAGACTTAAACTTTGGGTGGGACGCAATAAGATTACACCCGAACAGTCAGGGACATCGAACCCCTCACTGATTAGAGAACAGTTGCATAGCACCTTACACTTTCCCACCCTAAAATCTTCAATCACCTGGTTGCGCTCACGCTTACTCATCTTCCCATCCACATGAGCAGCTGCAATACCAGCCTCGTTAAACTTCCTCGCTACCTCAATGGAGTGAGAGATCTTTGTGCAAAAGACCAACGCCTTCTCGCCACTAAGGAATCTCTTGTAATGCTTGACCGCATCACCAAGGATACAACTCTTCTCCACCTGCTCAGCTAACTCCTTAAGGTTGTAGTCACCAGCCATAGTATGTACCTTGCTTAAGTCCAGGTCACTAGGTACACTGAACAATCTGTAAGGACTGAGGTGACCACGCTCTATCAAGTCCTCAACCTTAGGACCTCGCACTATCTTGTCATAGATTAACTTCAATCCCTTGCCATCTAATCGCTGAGGTGTAGCCGTTAACCCTATCTGATACGCATCAGGGAAGTGGTCATAGATCTTCTTGTACGTAGCACTGGTACAATGGTGCGCCTCATCTGTCAGGATTAAGTCGAAGCCTATAGGTAAGCTATCCAACCGCCTGTTCAAGGTCTGCACCATCGCCAGCTGCACTGGCTGACCGTAGTTAGTGTCAGCGTTGGATGTAATAAGGCCATACTCAACACCAACCATGTCTAACTTCTCCCTTGTCTGGTCAACTAATTCTTTCAAGTGTACTAAGAACAACACCTTAAGCCCCCGCTCAACTGCATTCTTCATCATGAACGCAGCAAGGATAGTCTTCCCTCCACCTGTTGGTAGTTGGAAACAAATCTTCCTGTGCCCCTCGGCGAATGCTTTCCTTATGTTCTCAATAGACTTACTCTGGTAGTCCCTAAGCTCCATCGTCTATTGGCTGGTGGAAACGGAACGTGAACCCCGATCTCTCTAGTGCCTCTCTCCCTTCTAGTACCTGAGCTAACACCCTTAGTGCTGCCACGTACATCTCTGTATTCCTTGCCACTTGGAACAGGTCGTGTCGCCTGATCAACTCCTCTAACATGTCAGACTCTGCGGTCCTCACAAATAATCTCTTCTTCTCACTCACTTAATTCTTTCTCCTTCTCTTGATACACCACCCATAACTCCTGCTTCTCAGCCTGCGTCAACGAGCTGTGCTCCTTCAATGTGATAGCTAACTCCTTCAACTCCTCACTCGTAGCGCATGCGTTCACACTCTCTATGGATGTCTTCAGTTCATCTGATTGTCCCTTGAGCTTAGCCTTGATCGCGTCAACACCACTGTTATCCACCGCCTCTTGCGGAGTGTAGATAGACTCCTCTTCAGCGTAAGCATGAGCCAACTCCTCAGGGAACGCAAGCCTTAACGCTGCCGCTGTTGCACACTTGTTGATCATGGCAATTGGTTGCTTAGCCCAGCTGCTCTTACCAGTGGAGCGCTCCGCGAAGTACACCCTTGGTCCAGTGAACGGACAACGGACGCCGTTCACCATCTTGTACACTGTCTGCTGTGCCCACTGTGGCACCTTTGCACTGCCAGCCTGAACAGTTGGACCATACTCAATTGGATCCTGACCTGCCCAGCCAGCACGGCTAGCGATAGTGGTGATAGCCTGGATTGTAAACACAATCTCATACTTGTCACCATACGCAATGATTGCCACTGGCTTCTTCATCGGATCTAACTTAGCCGCTTGACAATAACCTATTGCTGTCTTCACTACATCGTCAGGTGTCTTGTCATCTACACTCAACACCGATTTGATTAGCTTGTATTGCTCTTCAGTGTACTGTACTAGCTCACTAGAATGGGAGATCTGTGTCATCTGTCTGAACCTCCGTCACCTCTGGCTTTACATAAGGTGCTTGCAATGAAAGACTAAAGAACTTCTCGCCCGTTGTCTTGTTCGTTTGTATCCACGCTGAGATATCAAAGTCCTTACCATCAAAGTTACCCTTGCCTGTATACTGTGGCTTCCTACTGCCCTCTTCATAGTACTTGTTCTTACCAAGTGTAGCCCTGTTACTGTTGTCGTATTCTGTCATCTATCTTCTCCTTTCCATCTATCGTGGCAGTGTATACCCCACGTCTTACTCTCTTTATGAAGTCTGCCTCTGTTAACTTCTTCAACTGCTTGTTGATACCAGAGGCACCCCGGTTCAATATATATATTATGTCCCGTGCCTCCATCTCCCCTCGCTCTACTAATAACTCTAGTACCTCGTAGCCTAACTCACTTGGCTCCATCACCCTGTAGTATTGGTAACACTCTAAGTGAAACCGATACTGCTTGCGACCACCCAAGTAATTAGCTTGATTGTACGTCTCTATATCCTGACCACATATCTCACAAGACCTCACTTAACTCCTCCTTGATGATCTCTACTGCCATACGACAACCCCACACCAAGTACACTAAGAAAAATAAGAAGGACAACTGACCAGGGATTGCATCACCCACGCCCATCACAATGACCATCAATGTTAACGCTGCTATCCACTCAATCATGACCCCTCCCTCTTGGTTAAACCCAAAACATCTGGCTCCTTACCTTGATAAGCAAGGAACTCATCGAACGTTAAACGTAATGACCTTAACTCTTCCTCTAAATCCTGAAGCTTACGCTCTATCCTACCAACGGGATCATCTGCTATCCTGCGCTGTGCCTCTACTATCCCTTGGATAATCTTGTTGATCATAACCTACCTCCTGTTGATACCTTCACCCACACATAGAACAAGGCTAAGTGTGCCATCACCTCAATCGGAATCCAGATAGGGCTTGCTACCCACACCCATGACCAATCCAAGTAACCGAAGATCTTGCCCACTGCAAACACTAACGTTAACAGCGTCAAGAATAATAAACTAACTGCGTTCGTTCTCATAGCTCTATCACCTCCTTGCTATACCCATGCCATACACCACTAGCACTACACTCCTTGTATAAAGCTAACAACCTACGCCTGTGCTCATGTGCCTCGTCAATCAACGCTTGATTAATTGAATACACCTGCACTACATATGGTGACTCCTTCTCCTGAGCTATCACCATCGCACCAGGGTATGCGTCACGACCAGTTGACTGCTTCACTGCCGCTTGGTAGTGTGCCAACTGTAACAAGTAACCCATGTCCAACACCTTATACCGAAACTTCTCCGGACTCGCATCAATACATGTCTTATAGTCCGCTATGTAATACGCCTCTGCATTGTATATGTCTAGCTTACCCTTGCACTGAACCTCATCCTCTACCCAGAAGAAAGGTGCCTCAAACTCTGAGTCTGCCATCACTAAACTACTAGCCTGATCTAAACGTACTGCATCTACCATCTCCTCGGCAGCTGCCATGTCCTGATGGCGGACAAGAGGACGACCAGTCGCTAACAACGCAGCGTAATCCTTGTTCCTCTTGTCCCTTCGCATGCCCTCAGGTAAGACAAGGTAGTTGCTACTGCCTGGCTCCAACAGTAAACTGTGCACGAGAGAACCAAACTGCATTGCCTCTGTTGGCTCCTTAGGATTGTCAACTGCCTCCCTATAATGAGCCGGACTCCTAGCTAGTAACCCCAACCTTGATCCACTTAATCCTTCTTGTTCGTAATATTCCATTCTATTCTACTCCTTATATCCTACCACACTATTGGTAGCTGTTCCATCCTCTTGCGTGTATGTGTAAATGATTGATGTCCAATTCAAATTGATAACCCAATACCAATAACAACAACAACACTACACCCAACACTACTGCTACATCTGTACCCGCTTGCTTTAATCTATCCAACATCTTCCTCTCTCCTTTAAAAAAATAGAGCCGGCGGAGAATGATGAGAAAAACCACCGGCCCATAACTGTTAACTACTTGCGCAAGTACCCCGTCTCTTCGAGGTAAGGATTAGGCACACTCTCCGCTAACCTATCTTTCTTACCACCATAGTTGACGTTGTTCTCCGCTCTAGCTCTGTCATCTCTACGAAGATCTGCTCTAGCGCCTACTGTCATCTCATGGACACCAACTCTCTCGATCCTGCCCGAGGTCCTCTTTGTCTCAGCTACTAAGAACTTCTCGTTAGCTGCGTACCTGCGCTTACATGCCTTGATCGAATCCTTTAACCTATCAATCTCTGCTGCTGTTGCATCAATTGCGTTGTTATAGTCCTCTCTTCTAGCTTGTAAGTCTTTCTTGTGGCTCTTATACATAGCTATCTTTTGCTCGTAATCTCTAATCTCTGGCGTTGCAATCCTGTGCTTGCTCCATGGCATCGCACTAGCCTGCCCAACACTGCCAATCAATACCCCTGCTATTCCTATTACCTTTACTATTCTATCCATTGTTCTGTTCTCCTTCCTTCAACGGGCTCACACCCATAACTGCTCCAACTGCAACGCACATACTGCCACGTTGCCCATCTCATACTCACGCAACACCTTAAGAAACGCGCTCTCGATCTCCTCAAGTACACTCTCCACGTTCAACAAGATACCCGCGGCATCATGGAATCCCGTGTCATCCTGAATCTCATTGATCAACTGATCAATCCTATCCTGTGCCTGGTCACGTAACCGAGCACTAAGACTAGTCAACTCCTCCACATTCTCATCCGTCAACGCCATAAACTGTCCGCTATCCTCATAAGGCTCACTTGCAAAGTTCAACAACTCAGTCTGAGATCGCTGTATACTCGCTAGTCTACGATCGTATCGCTTCCTGATTACACCTTTGTGCCACATAACTGTACCTCCCTCAACATCACTTCAATTGCTCGCATCCTATCCTGTCCTATCATCTGTCGCACTAAGCTTGGCTCCCAATCTTCATCGAACACGTTCAACTCACCCTCACGATAGACAAACTCTAAGCGCCTCTTGTTCAACTCATTCCATGGAACCAATTCAAAACCATGGCGAGTCCACTCTAAGTCGAAACCTAACTCAACATCACCATGATAACCAAAGCTAGGGTCATGCAGCCAACGCTCCAGTATGCCCTTCAATCCCTCACCATCACAGTGCTGAAACACCAAGTCATCTACTACACTCTGCCAGAAATCTTGCATCGTCTCTCCTCAGCTAACGCTTCCCCTACTACCTCTGCTACAACCATCAAGTTGCTACTAACCACCTTGAGAAGATGATCGTTCAAGCCATGCTTAAACCAAAACTCCCTCAGATCATTCAAGTACTGATAAGTCTTGTCTTCCATCTTAACTATACTCATGCGCCAATACCTCACACTCTAACTGCTCCAATAACTCTTTATCTATCTCTATTACATATTCCATTCCATCATTCCTTTGTTTGTTCTACTGTTATCTATTGAGTAAGCAATACACGAAGATAATAAATATTACTGCTAATACTATCCATAACACTGTTTCTATCATTGCCATACCCTATCGAGTTCCTGGTATCAGGAACACGTTATACTCTCACCCTTCTATATGGGCTTAATTGAATATACTCATAAGCATGACCCGCTGCTAAAAACTCATACTTAGTGCCAGTGAACCCACAGCTAGGACTATAAAATACTTGTTCACATTGGAACCTATTAGTATTCTTCCAGCCCTTTGATTCTATATCGTTTGGTAATTGTATCTCTATCATGTCATCATTCCTTTTATAACTTTGTTATACCCAAAGTATATCATTATATAACGGTATATGCAAGGATATAACTATTAAATTTCCTTAATGTAACCAAGGAAGATAACAAGTACCATACTACCATATTGCTACCATACGCTGTAACGCACTCTAGGAAAGGGATACAAAGGAATTTGAACGAAAATATGGTAGGCAGCTAGGTTAAGCTAGGGTAAATTGAAAAAAATTGGAGCGGGAGTAGATTTAGCAAAAAATCATTGGGCTATCGAGTGGAAAACTACCATATTTACTAACTTTATATATTATTTATTAGTTATTAGTAGTAGTAGTAGTAGTTGTAGTTGTTTTTCTTCCTTTGTGTAAGGTGGGCGGATAGTGAGATAGAGCGTTTGTAAGAGTGGTAAGATAAGAGTTTTCATGTAAGGGTACCCTTACATCTACCATATTCGCTATGAAACAGGGGAATTGATGGTAAGCACGCAGCGGCCGCTCTGTGCCCCGTCACGCTGCGAAAACGTGCCCCGACCAATAAGAACCTACCAAAAGTCAAAAACGGCTCAGGAAAAGCCCCCCACCCCCCCCTCTGTGACAGGCCTAACGTTCCCCCCTCGCAAAAAATTTTATAAATACGGGTTAGGACTATGTATTTCACCCCTCTTACATGGGAGTGTTTCGATATCATTTCACATATTGTTTCATGTTAATATACCTAATTGCATCACTACGTAATCTTAGTGTTTCGCTACATGTTTTAATATCTTTTAACTTGGATATAAGAGTTACAAAGGTAAGAGACATATAGTGGTTGACTTTATATTTCAATTGTGTTACGATTGCAGTATGCAAGACAAAAAGAAAGCGTTTAACGTAGTTGTAAGAGGGGTGGTTGTGGAAAAGATCCGCGAATTGTCAAAAGTGCATGATATTTCTCAGCCTAAGGTGATGGAGTATGTGTTTATGACGTACGGATCGGCGATCCCCGGGGTGCCATTAGCTCCTGGGAAACCCGTTGGTGGAAAGCTTTTCGACCCAGACGAGGTGCCGTTGGGAGTGTATAAGGCTATGTGCCGTGAGCGCATGGGATTCCACACAGATTTGCATCAAATGTTGGCAAGGGGCGAGGAGTTTGATCCGCTAGGGTTTCCCCTACAATGGCAGCGTGAGATGGCAGAAGAGGTGTTAGCAGAGAGTGAGTGAGTACTACGCTACGGCTAAGGCATTAAAGGCAAAGGGTGAGGGTGATAGCGCAATGTTGGACAAGTTGCTTTCGTATCCGGCAACCCATGGTCATGCTATCAGCGTTGCTTGTCAACTGTTACCCGTTGTAGACCAGTGCTGGAGTGTGTTTCGTGAGCGTCATGAGTTAGACGCAGGTCAGCGGAACCGTTTTTGCGAGCAGGGTTTTACAGCGTTGATCAGTGAGTTAGACCGTCAGGCACCTAAGCGTTTCCCTTACCAGGAGAAGCGTTGGTGGCAGGAGTTATCTCGGTACTTATGTGGTGATGGTGATCCTATTGTATTGGGTGCAGCTAAGGAGAACCGTTGGCAGCCACTTCGTCAGCGTGTAGCCTCAGTTCCATTGGAGGCAATGCAGCGTGAGTTGGAGTTAGTTAGTTATACTGAGAGCAGTAGTGAGGAGCGTTTAGAGCCTTTAATCCAGGAGTTACAGATGAAGGCGTTGCAGGCGATTCGTGATGATGAGGTTCAGGGTCGTGATGCGGTGAAGACGTTTACGGATATGGTGAAGCTTCAGGCGCAGTTGAAGGGTGAGTTGAAGGAGAAGGTGGACATAGAGATCAGTCCTGGACAGGCATACAAGGAGTTGTTGTTGAACCCGGGTCGTTTTCATGCAGAGGTATTGGAGGGTGACGAGCCCCCGAGGTTGATAGGATGATGGGTGACGAGTCAATATTCATAGGTATAAAGGACGGGGAGATGCAGATAACGATTCCGGGGCATGTATCGGTAGAGATCCAGGAGGACATGATCAAGGTGAATCCTAGTGACACAGTGGTTTCCATCCGTAATGAGTCCTTGGACGAGTTGGCAAGAGAGGAGAACGAAGAGAATGGATAGAGCGAGAGGGTTCTTAGGCTTCAGTTTATTACCGGAGATTTATCCAGTTTCAATTCATGTGGTTTATTCAGATGATGAGGAGAGGATTGGGAAGTTTTTCAGCAAGGCTGTTGGGGAGGATGAGTTAGTGCGTCAACCTTGTGATATAACAGTGAGACCAGATGCATTGGTGTCATCTTACGGCGAGCATATATTAATGGAGTTTCGTCCAGATGAAAAGCGTGGTGGTGCTGCATTGGCTGCATTAGTTGCACACGAGGCGGTGCATGCGAGCTGGCGGTTAGAGCGAATAGTAGGTGATTGTTTTGATATGAACATCCAGGAGCCCCAATGTTACTTCGTTCAATACTTAGTTGGGGAGATTACGAATCGTATATGGGAGCATCTAGAGAAAAGGAAGAAGAATGGAAAAAGAAATAAGAGATAAGGTGGCGATACAGGAGATGATAAGGAGGGTTTGGGATGAGGCTTTTAAGGAAGGAAAACGGGCGGCTCGCGAGGAAATAACTCACGACAGGTTGGTAAACCAGTATATTAAGGAATTAATTCAAGAGGTTGTAGAGAATGGATAGAGTAAGAGAGTTAATGGGTCGTTACATGGATCGTATGGACGACGAAGCGGTTAAGGGGTTGGTTTACGAAATGTACTTGGAGTTAGGGGTGAGCTTTTTCGACCATCAAGTTCATAGTAGACAAGCGGAAATTAGTCACCTTCATCCAGAGGAGTTGCGAGACCTTTACTGGGCGCTAACCAAGGATATCGGTGAGTCATGTCGAGGAGGGATGTGCCTGTCTACTTGGCAGGTAATAGAGAGAGCGGCTGTGTCGTACACGTTAGGCGGAGTTGTACCAGAGAAGGAGCGTCCATGGTGGAAGGTATGGTAGAGGTAAGTCGTGAGGAGTTTCTAAACGCGAGTAGTCGTTTACGTGGCAGGTATAAGGGCAGTCGTACAGCGAGGACTGAGCCAGTGCTGATGCGTAACTGGAAGGTATTTGAGACATTACAATCGAAGAGCGGTTTAGTGTTGGCTCAGGTGGAGTATACGTTTCCTAGTCAGGGAGTGGCACAGGAGGCGCATGATGAGATGCATCATGTGCAGCTGGCTAGTAGTGTGAAGTATGTGGTCAAGGACGCAGCCGATGACCAGAGTTAGTAGATGGCTGTAATAAGGAGAATAAGATGGAGACAGTAGATTTTGGTACAGTTCTTAATGAGCTTAAGAACTATAGTGCAACGGCATATAGAAAAGGATGGAACGGTAAAGGAATTTACATTATGTTGCAGGTTCCTGATGAACATAGCAAAATGACATTACCTTATATTTATATCGTGACGAACGATTTAGAGGGGGATAATCCAGATGCCCCTAAAGGATGCGTCCCTTGGCTTGCGAGTCAAACGGACATGTTAGCAGAGGACTGGATAATTAGATCAGCGCAATCAAATATAAAAGGAGAATAAGATGGCGAGAATAGTACGTAAAGCATTGGAGATAGATATGGAGAAGGTAAAAGAGATAGTACCTCCTTCAGAGATAGAGGGTTATATAATCATGGGCGGTCATTGTAACGCAAATGAGTTGACTTTAGATCTAATGCAGTTAGAGAAGAAGGAAGAGATCGAGGCGCTACAAGCAGAGCAACCTAGTGCGGAATCCTAATTGGACAGATGAAGAGGTAACGCCCGAGTTTGTCATTGCTAAGTTTCAGCAGTGGCGTAAGGACCCATGGCGTTTCTACACGGATATGGTGTGGACGGCGGACGAATCGGACATAGATGATCCGGTGAAGCCGTTCACTCCTTTCGCGTACTTGCATGAGTTTCATCGAGCAGTTGAGGACCACGACACTACTATAGTAGTGAAGGGTCGTCAGATGTTTTTCACTTGGGCAGTAGCTGCGAGGTTTGTTTACAACTTGTTGTTCAAGCCTTATAGCAGGTCAGTGTTCATGTCACAGCGTGAGAGTCAGGTAGAGGATGTGATTGCTAAGCGGATGGTGTTCATCTTGAGCCAATTAGATGACCGGTTTCCCTGGCCTGATTTCAGTAAGAAGTCGATTAAGCGGATGAGTATTGATCATCCTGATAGTGAGGTTCGCTCTTTAATAGTAGGTACCCCAAGTGGTGAGGATCAGGCTCGTGGTATGACGGGTACTGAGTTATGGTTTGATGAGTTTGGCTTTCTAGAGAACCAGGATCTGATCTTGAAGACGGCGCGTCCTTTGATTAAGAAGGGTAAGACTAAGATGATCATTACATCTACCCCTAACCCTGACACTCATTACGAGGATTTAGTTAAGAGTGTAGAGGACGGGACTCACAAGGAGCACATGGAGGGTGTGTGGAGTCATGAGAATCAGAACGGTGACTACGTGTTATCGGTTCGTTATGATGCACATCCAGACCAGAGAACAGAGGAGTGGGCAGAGGCTAAGCGTCGTGAGGTAGGTGAGCTTGCGTGGCGGATTGAGTATTGTTTGGAGTGGACATTACCGAAGGGTAAGCCGGTATTCCCGGAGTTTCAGTTTGACACTTACTGTTTACCTTATGAGAAGCATCGCACTCCAGATAGGGCAAACCCTATTGGTTTAGGCTTCGACTTTGGTGGTCATTTCCCTAGTATGGTTGCTCACGAGAAGGATTCATTGGGTAGGTGCGTAGTACATTTAGCTATCCTTGGCGAGGATGTTGACTTGGATTCGTTCTTAGTAGACATTGTCAACCCTGCATTGGCGGAGAAGTTCCCTGGTGTCACGAACTTTAACATCTCTTGTGACCCAGCTGGTGAGGCTATTAGTGGTCAGGGGGTTGGTGCCCCTGCAAAGGACGTGTTGGAGAATCACTTCCAGTTGCCAGTGAGTTGTCAGCGAACAAACCCGGGTGACAGGGCAAGGGTGATTAAGATCTTGATGAACAAGATGAAGGGTGGTACACCTGGTATCTTGATAGCTCCTGACTTGGGTCATTACTATAGGGTAGACGGTACGGTAATTAAGGGGGTAATGGTAGAGGGCTTTAAGCATGGGTACGTTTATGCTAAGAAGCGAGGGACTAAGGCGAACACATATCACTTAGACCCATATAAGGACGGACTATATGATCATTTATTTGATGCGTGGGGCTATCGTTTTATTTATGATTTCCCTGCTTTGCTCGAGATGGTTAGCTACACGGAGCGGAAGGCAGGTAGAGTTAAGAAGAAGAAGAGTCGCAAGCGACATTTTCGACGCTGATATAGACATTGAATACACGGCGTGTTAATCTATTTTTAGGAGAACATTAACAATGGCATCAATTACTAAGAAAAATTCAATCCCTTATGACTTTACTACTGACGGTCAAGCGGGTTTAACAGCTACCTCTGGTGGCATTAAGTCAGTTGGACTAAGCGGCGAATTAATCGCAACAGGTCTGGACACAGCTAACAAGACGCCAGCTATCAGTCATGGTGGTGACGTACTTGAGCTAGGTCTTAGAGGCAAGTGGTACTATGACTTTGCTACTGACGGTGGAGCAATTGGCGACGTAACCCTACGTGGTCCTAAGCTTCCTTTGGGCGCAGTTGTTACAGGTGGTTACATCTATAATACAACCGCTATGACTTCCGGTGGCTCGGCTACTGTAGCGATCAACATCCCTACAGATGACGCAGCTGGTATCAAAGCGGCAACGGCTTATGGTACTATCGGCGCAGCAGGTCCTGTGGCGATCATCCAAACTGGCGCAGCAGCAAACATCTCTGAGATCACAACTGACGAGAGAGATATTACTATTACAATCGCAACAGCAGCTTTAACTGCTGGAGCATTTGTTCTAGTTCTTAACTACGATATCGTGAAAGCAGATACGACTAGTTAATTAGTCCCCCCGACATGAGGGTCGCTACGGTGGCCCTCACCCTTTTTTATGGCAGACATCACAACAACATTATTGAACGCTGTCGATCCCAGTACCACTGGGACCTTTTACAGTTCACCGGTCTTTGACACTAAGGACTATCGAGACTTTGCTTTTGTGCTTTCTATGCCTTCACAGTCCGGTACTTCCTCGGACTTGCTTGACGTTTGGATCGAGCAGAGTAGCGAGAAGGCGTTCACGAACGCACATAAGACAACGACCTTGACTTTAACCGCAGCGGACGGGACAACCGCAACACAGTTCACGCAGGTGGCAGGTAACCTTACCCTACCTAGTGACACCCATACATCTACGAATCTACGCCAGGTCTTGTACTTCCCCGAGGTAAACATTGGGCGTTATATCCGAGTGAAGTATACAGTGGCAGGAACAGCAACTAACCTCACAGATATAACACTTGATGTATTATGTAATAGGAAGGTTTAATGGCTAAACAAGCACTTGATATCAATAATTTAGACGAGAAACAAAAGGACTTGTTCGACTCGTTCATAGTGGGTATAACAGAGAAGGCGTTTATCAGGGAGCAGTTTGATTACAGACGCTGGCAAATGGACTGTGCTTTAAAGCAGGAGTTCTTAGACGATGAGCTTTACAGGGGTAGTTATAGAGACTACGGTCTTAACGACGGCACGGTTGAGAGCTTGACAGGTGCTGAGTTAGATCAACTTGAGAGTCCTAACAAGGCTGATGAGTTCAGTGGTTTGTATATGCCTATGATGGTTAAGGCGTTCCGCACTTACGTGACTCACATGTCTAACCTATCGTTCCCATCCAATGGTGACTGGTTGGATCTTCAGCGTGGGTTTAGCGAATACTTTTACAACACTGGCTTGGAGAAGTTCTTACCGTTCGTCAATGACGCATGGGTAGACATTATCAAGACAGAGAACCAGAGGTTCAACTTCAAGGATCGTTATAAGACGAACATGGCAGAGAGCATCAGCTATGGTAATAGTGTCCTAGGTCATTTCTATAACAACTCTGATCATGTGGTGGAGCCGTTCGTGCCAGGTGTTGGGCGATGTGGCTTGTACCCTATCACCGATGACTGGCGCAAGAGCAATCTTGTTCAGTATCATGACGTGAACTACCAAGATCTGGCGAACAGACCAGACCTAGATCAAGAGGTTATCAAGGCTATTAAGCCTCAGACAGCTGGTGAGGCATCTGATTACTCTCAAGCCCTTGGCAGTACTAGAGTTAAGGAGCACCAGGAGAACAACGTACCTTTCGGCAGGGTTAGAGTTCACGAACTCTTCTGCCCTTCTATATATATTCAAGATGGAGAGAACTCGTTCACAGCTAAGAACGTGTACTTGACTTGCTTGATCAAGCCTTTTATTGATGACAACAACATGGAGAGACAGAGAGTCTATGTACTTAAGGCGACTGAGAACGTTAGCCCTTATGAGCACGGTCTACTATTTGGTTCCTTTGGTACGAACATGCCAGGTGTGTTCTATCAACAAGGTCCATTGATGCCATTCTTATCGCACCAATACACAGCTAACCAGATGCTTAGTGGTATCTGCAGAACAGGAGCTATGCTTGGTGACCCACCTAAGAACTTGATGGACGGAGCTAGTGCTCTGCTTGACGAGTATGAGGTTGACATGCCTGACTTTGAGCCTGGTGCTTTATATAAGCACAAGGTTGAATCACTCTTTGGGCCTGGCATGATCGCAGGTATGAACGCATCCCTTGATGTGTTGCAGTATCTAGACAAGACATTTGAAGAGGGTGTTGGTTATAGCAAGGGTCAGTCAGGGTCTATGCACCAGGGGCGTAAGACGGCGACTGAGATCAAGGAGAGTTACAGTGGCGCACAGATGAATATCGTTGAGGCGGCTGGCAACTATGATGAGAAGTTCCTTAGACCAAGTACGTCAACTCGAATCAATACGACACAGTTAATTTTAAGAGAGCAAGTCACTATGGCGGCGGAGTCTCTAATGGGTACAAGTGAACAGCCACTTGACCAAGACCAGTCCCTAGAGCAGGTTCTAGCTCAGAATCCATTGTTCCAAAGACTACTTAATTACTCTGGTATCCAAGGTCATTACGATCAGTTCTATAAGAAGGTTCAACAGGAGAGACTTGAGGATATGCGTATCCTTCAAGAGGTTCAATCTATGGCAGCACAGATAGAGCAGCTTTATAACTTTGCTGATAGTGAGATTGACATCACGCCTGACGAAGAGGCTATCGAGATGATGGCGATGAGAATGTTCCCGCCTGCTCCTGGAGCAGAGGGCGAGGAGCCTAAAGAGTTTGAGTTCACTGATTATAAGATGGAGATGGCTTATCAAACTTATATCCAGGAAGAGGAAGGGCGCAGAGCTCAGGCGAGAGCTGAAGCTCAACAGTTAGAGCTTGAGATTAAGATTAAAGAGCTTACGTTCAAGGATACAAAAGAGGTGCCACCACCTTCTTTGAAATTGTTCTATCAGATGTTGACGGCTCCTGTCTCAGACAGTGACGTTGTTGTGACAGGGTCTATGACTACGGTTAGTAAGGAGCTTGCGAGACAGAACTTGCTTATGTTCCTAGAGTCCGTTGGTAACTTCCCATCAGAGACTATACAGAAGATGGACTTCGATGGAGTCCTTATGATGTTGGCTAGAGCGAACGATGTAGCCCTAAGAGATTTACTTAAAGATCAAGCACAGATCATGCGAGAAGAAGAAGAACAGAAGAGAATAGCGGCGCAGCAACAAGCTGCAATAGAGAGAGCACAACAGGGTGAACCTGGTTCTCAGCCCGCGCAATATTAGAGGAGAACAGAATGGAACAGAAGAGAAAAACGCGGACGCATAGGACTGGGGACTTTAAACCTCCCGAGGATTTAGAGGATAAGGTCAAGGTCTCGGTCAACAAGATTATAGATCGCATGCCACAAGAGTGGGAGGCGGTTATGCAATGGCTTAGGTCTAAGGCTATAGCTGTGCCAGTTAACCCCAATGACGAAGAGGTGGTTAAGGCAGAGTACCATAGGAAATCACAAGTAGTACAAATAGTAAACAAGCTGCAAGGCTTTGAATTAGTTTAAGGAGAATAGACATGACAGAAGAACAGAACGTAAATACAGAAGCAGAAGTAGTACAAGAGCAAGAGGTTCAAGAGCAACCAGCTCAAGAGCAGTCGGCGGTTGAAGAACAGTCGGCAGTAGAGGAGAAGCCAGCCGTTGATTTAAGTATGAACTTTGGCGAGCCTGCCGCTCAACCACAACCGGTTGAACCATCCTTTGGAGAAGATGGGTACGATGATATCGTTGAAGAGCTAGCTGAGAGAATGGTGCAGAAGCAACAGGCTAAAGCCGCTCAGGGTGAGCTAGGTGAGGGTGAGGAAGAGTTCCTTACGAAGAGTCAGCTTAAGGAGATTAAGGAAGAGCTCAGGGCTGAACTAGTTGAAGAGGCAAGGAAAAAGCAAGAGGCTGAACACTACGTTCAGACTGTCGTTGCAAAGAACCAAGAAGTTAAGACAGGATACGTCAAACAGATGACAGATAAGTTGGAGTCTTTGGGTATAAACTTAACAGAGAATACTATGCTGCAGAAGTCTGCTGATTATATATGGAGAACTATGGAGGCTGGCGCTCAACAGAAGCTAGGCAGAATGCTTACACCACAGGAGACCTCGTCTTTAAAGGAGCACCACTGGAATGAGTTCTCTCAAACCTATATAGCCCCAATGATACAGTCTGGTCAAGTTCAAACACAGGCACAACCATCAGGGTTAGGCTTGGCGGAGAACGCTGTTAATGAGCAACCTCAGAACATAGCACAACCAGATAATCCAATGGCAGAGTATCAGAAGAAAAAAGCAGCTGGTCACAAGCCTACAGCGGCTGAGGCACTACAACTTTTAAGTAGTCTCTCTAGCAAAAACTAAGTAGTTATGATACTTTAGTTATAGGAGAACAAAATTATGGCATTAGCACAAAACAACGCAGCAACTTTTGATTCACTAGCAGCCAAGGTAGAGGTCATGCAAGACCTTATCAAGACAGCTAACGTGAACGTGCCGCTTTTCACAGACTACATGAAAGCGGTTCCAGAGACATCAACTAGAATAGAATGGTTTGATCAGTTTTTGAAGGTTGAGAAGGTAGAGATTGCAGCGACTCACACGTCGGGCGATGGCTCTTTTCAACTAGCAACATCTGGTTTAACTAACCCTTATTCTGTTGTCCCTGGTGTAACTCAGATCATGTTCGGAGATGGCACTTGCCGTTTCAATGTAACGGACTGGGATTCAGGAACCTCTACGGCTACAGTAACTGTAGACCAAGGTACTGATTCAACCCTAACCTATACAGCAACGGGCACACCGAAGATAAGATTAATTAGAAACACACCTATAGGTGGTGATGTTGGAGCTCAATCAGACGTATCTTATGCGACTTCTGACTACAACTACATTTCTAACTTCTCTTACACAGTAAGATTAGGCAACCCACAGAAGAACGGTCAGATCACTCATTACCTAGATGAGATCAGTTTTGAGAACCAGATGGCTAACAATACGCCTGAGGCTCTTAAGATCCTTGAGTTTAGAGGATGGAAAGACTTCCGTGTAGCAGGAGATGGAGCAGCAGCTCGTAATGGTAATACAATACAAGCTGGTAATAACTCTTCCGCTGGTGGAGTACTTACTCTTGCTAACGCTAGAGGTTTGTACACAGCATCTTCTGGTTCAGCAACTGTAAGCGAGGACACTCTTGAGACAGACGTTATCGAACTTCGTAGTCGTGGCGCGTTCAATCAGGTAACTGACACTGAACGTAACATGAGCTCAGCTTCTTGTGACGTATACTGTACAGAGGCAACTCTTGGAGACTTGAACAAGAACGTTAGAATGCTTAGAGATCCTTCTCAAGCTTTCAACGGAACGACTCTTGGTTCGTTCTCTAGTCAAGCTTACGTTAACGGTATCCTTCTTAACTTCAAGGTAACTGATGGTTTGGAAGATAACGAGATCGTTTACGTTCCACGTCAAGACCTTATTGAGCTTAGAGTTCTTCGTATGTTAGAAGAGCAACCAGCGATTTACGGTGGAGACAACGAAGCTAGAATGTTCAGTGTAACTTACAGTGTTTGTGTTAAGAACCCTTGGTTACTTGGACACAGATCTAACCTCGTAAGATACTAAGAATAGATTACTACGGCCCGGGGAGGTGAAAGCCTCCCCCTTTTTTTAGAACAGAACAGACATAAGGAGAATAGAATAGAATGCCATTTGTAACTAAGAACAGTTCACTGAGACTTAATTCAGATATAAAACACGCGAAAAGAGATTTTCAAACAGGAGAGATCACAGAGCCAGGGAACGGACTGAAAGAAGTCGTCCTCACCTCCTGTGATCATTTGTCTTTTAAGGCAGAGAGTACAGACTTTAGGGAGATAGTCTGGAGGGGACAGCCAGATCCAGTAAAGCTTTGTTGGAACAATGGCATGCCAGTCTTTAGGGTATTGACTCATAAGTTTAATTCAGACTCAGACTGGGAGAGGTTCATGGCTGAGTATAAGATAGAGCGCAGTGGTCTTAAGCCGCGCAGTATACACTACGAGCCAGATATACAGGACATCAGAAGAGAGAGAGCGGACAATGATTTCGCTTTCCCATTGTGGGTTATCGAACAACTTGTTGAATATGGAGAGTTTGAAGCTGCGCTTGAAGAAGCAAAAGTTGATATTCCTAAGCAGAAGAAGTTAACAAAGATCCAATATGAAGGTATAATGGAAGAGATAGAGAAACGTCGCGAAGAAGAAGAAGGCGTGAAACCTACAAAGGCGGAACCGATTGGCAACATATCTCGACATTTTAAACTCGGCCAGAGCTGAGTATGGAGCCACTCCACTAGGGGCTACAGCCGTAGGTGAGAACAGTGGCGATGCTTTACAGGGAGTTCAAGCTGCAAAGAAAGCGATTCAGCATTTCATTCAGGACAGCTTTGATATAGACGCAACAGAGAAGATAGAAGAAGTTTCTACGACTGTTGCAAATGGTGAGCTAACCTCACCGTCAGACACTTGGGACTCTAATGTTATTAAGTGGATTAAGTATAAGAAGAGCGGAGAGACCTCTCTGTTGAAGATGGCTTTGATAAGTCCAGAGCAAGCAGAAGACTATAAGCTCAAGACGTTTCAAAGTAACGATCCACAGTATTGGTATGTCTTGGGGGGGAAGGTGTATATCCTACCGGTGCCCACCCAAGTCTATACCTTAGTTGTTTCCTATCAACAGATAGTTCCTTATATCACAGCAAGCAATATCACTGACACTATCGTACTTCCCGACTCTGCTCTGTTAGCTTTGCAGAGCGGGATGTACGCCTACCTGCGTAAAGCAGATGGCGACCCTGAGTGGCAGAGCTACTTCAAAGAGTTTGATTCACAAAAACAAAAGTTCTTCGAGAGGAACAAACATACCTATAAGCGCAAAGGCTGGAATAGGTTCCGAATGAACTACAACTACGCGGACAGAACGTTATGAGATACAATCCTTACAATCCCTACGGCTTTCCTTACCAGGACTTTCGCTTCGGCGGCGGGTTCGGTGGACTGTTTGACCAACCAGTAACAGGGGGCGCCTTTAGTCCTAACATCACTTCCTTCGGACCTATGCATGGCGCCCCGGTTGGCACAGCGGGGTTACCATTTGGTTACCCAGAACAAGGCGCTGCGTCTGGTTACGCAGGTGCTCCGATTCCAATCTCTCGACCAACGGCTCAAGCCCCAGTAGGCGGCGGTGCATTTGGCGGCGCTCAACCTTATGAAGGGACAGATACAGGTGGGCTCTTCCCTCCTAAAGCTGCGAGTGTTTCTAACCCAGAGTATGATCAGTATGACTTCGGCGGCAAGTTCTTTAACACTGGCAAGTTTGGCAAGAAAGGTAAGAGAAGAATTAAGGAGTTAGGTTACGGTGGCGCGAAGGAGTTCCTAGCAGACAACCCTATGTTTGCAGCTCGTGGACCTCAGTCAACCACTGGCTACACTAGGTAATGACAGATCTAGCTACAACCCAGTCCTTTGCTTATGACTTCTTCAGAGGGCGTAATACTCGAGATGACGAGAATAGTTTGATCTATGGTCAGACACCTTCGGCTCAGAACTTTGAGATAACTAAACAGTTCGGGCTAGCCAAGAAGCTAGGCTGGACTGACAAATTCCCAGAGTATGGGATAGACACTCGACTAGAGAATCATTTTAATTACTCTGATCAAGATGGAACGAACTACTATATAACAGCTAGTTACCCCGAGATGAAGCTTGTGAATTCTGAGAATGGGTTCCATACGGTGATAGACACAACTCTAACTTCCGATGGGGACCCTTTCTTTTTCGAACTTACACATGGTGAGGGGATCTTTGTTGATGGGGTGAATAACCCTAAGCTAATTACCAACGGCGTTGCCGCTGATATACCGTGGCCTCCAACCTTTAACGTGGAGAATAACACCTTGCTTGACGAGTCTAATAACGCGACACAGGCGAACCCTACAACTTTAGGTACGGACATTGGGTACCCTAAGTTTGGTGCGTTCTATCAGAACAGGGCTGTGTTGTCAGGAGATTCCTTGCGTCCTTATCGCCTGTACTTTAGTAAGTTCTTTGACTATGATGACTTTGGTTCAAATAACTCTGGTAATATCAACATTGCTTTCTGGTTAGATTTAGATGCTAGGTCGCCGATAACATCTATACATACAGTTAATAATGAGTATTTAATAGTCCTTTGTGAGCGAGAGATACATGTTGTTACAGGTATTTTCCCTCCAGGCAATGGGTACCCTACTCCTAAGATTCAGATGAAGTGTTTAAACCGGGAGGTTGGATGTCCGCACCATAGACTTGTCGCCCCTAAAGGGGACAATGACATCTTCTTTGTGTCTAACTTTGGTACGGTTTATCACTTCCTAAGTACAGAGAACTTCCAAGACGTCAAGCCGAGAGGGATATCTAGTAAGATCTTCCCTGACTTTGAGTCCGTCACGCTTGAGCAGTTCAAAAGGGGTAGGTTGGTCAACCATTTTATTAAGGGCGAGCTGCACCTGTGGCTCCCGTCAGCGCCTTCTAAATCTTTCCCTGACAAGAAACATGTCTATGACTATGCGGACTCCAATGAGGACGAGGAGTGGGGGTTAGACGTAGGCTTTGGTGATGACTTCCATTTCGTTGACAGCTTTGTTGATAGAGCAACCAATGAGATGTTGATAGTGAGTAGGAATAAGATCTATCAAACTAACTCGGGCTTTGATTATGATGGGGAGCCTATCGACATGTGGTATCAACTTTCTCCGCTAGACTTTGGGAACCTAGATAACAACAAGGATATTAAGAAGATTATAATTTACTACAGTAACCCTAGCGATACAGAAGGGTTGCTTGAGTTCTACCACATGTGGGAGGACGATAGATCTGGGTATGACAGGTTAACGATATCCACTACAGGCCAGTCCCTGTTTGGGTCTGCGGTGTACGGCACGTCTAAGTACTCGTCCTTTGCCGGGCAACCTTTGAAGAGGATAGAGTTCACGCCCACGAATAATATCGGGAAGATCTTGAAATGTAGAGTACGAAGCAATGATGCAGCATCTCCATTTATACACAAAATTGTGTTCCGATATTTGCCAATGGGTAAACAATAAACTATAATTGAGGTATGTCATCACCGTCATACGAAGCTTGGGCGCAACAGAATTTACCGCAGCCATCTACCGGAGGGGCAGTGGGAGGTGGACTACCTTTGGATCAACTAATGGCAGTGGCCGGACCAGCCATGACTTCAATGATGCAACCAGGAGTAGCTCCAACTGCAACGGGGATGTTTACTCCAGAGATGATGCAAGCAGCTCTTGATGACCTGGATCGTTTCGGGGGTGGTTTAGAGTCTTTATATGGTACGGCGAGTTACGGTCCTGGTGGGGCTCAAGTAACGCAAGCTCAGAAGATCCCTGGGCGGGACCTGAAGAAAGAAGCATTTAAGAAATACTTGATCAACAAGGGTGTAGATCCAAGTACAGCTGAACGCAAGGCTAACAACCTTAGGTTCAGAGATAGTAAAGGTTTTCGTAAAGCTATTAAGCGTGGAGAGTTTGAAGGTCTATCAGTAGATGATGGTCGCATTCGTGCGGAACAGCAGTTCACTCCTGGCGGGGTGCAAATGGGTGGTGAGTCGGAAAGATTATTGGACGCTTTAAGATCCCTTGGGATGACAGGGATTGGTGGCATGCAAGGTATGCTCAGTCAAGGTTTTAACCAACAAGGGTTGCTTCCAAGTCAACAGAAAAGTCTTGACGAAATGAAGGCTCGTTATATGGACGAGTTCTCTGATGTTTATAGAGACTCAACTCGATCAGCACTTGGTGAGCTGGTGGGGTCTGGTACATCAAAGAGTTCCTTTGCTCCAGGGTTTATCGCAGACACTGCTGGTAAGGCTCAGTCTAGGTTCTTAACTCAGGCAATGGGTGAACTTGCAGGCAGAGAGGAACAGATGCTCACTGGGCGAGCTGGTCGCCAGGCGCAGGCTTTACGTAATTACCAGTCCGGCATCATGAGCCCAGGAGCGGCAGGGTTATTTACTGACCCTCAGTCGGCTCAAATGGCAGCAACATTACAGCAACAGAACATAGCGAACAGGTTTCAACAACAAGGGCTTAGAACAGCTTTACTTTCTTCCCCTGTAGATGTGATGCCAGGTGCTGGACCTGGTGGAGATGAGGGTGGTTTGAACTTAGGGGGAGCAGCAACTGGTGCTCTCGCAGGCTTTGCAACTGGTGGACCGGTTGGTGCGATTATAGGTGGAGTAGGAGGGTTGTTAGGATAATGTCAAAGAAAATAGATGTATTAGCAAATGTCGCCGGAGCTCAAGGAGCTTTGGACAGACAGTATACACAAGAGAGAAGTTACAACCGAATGAAGGGAATGCTTGGGGGGTTAAGCTCTATAGCTACAGCAAGGAGAAATGCGGGGCGCGCGTCTTATGCTAAGCAGAATCTAGGGCTACAGATCAATGACGTGTTGGCGGCATCGGATGCAGAAGGGTTGAGCGCTCTAGAGAAGCTGGGATTGCAACAGCAAGCAAACAAACTCCAGATGATGAGGGACAATATAGATTACACTAATGTAGACAAGTTACCTGATATGTATGGCAAGTTCTTTGAGAAGCAGCCAGACGTGCTGAAGCTCGCAAATGAGTTGAGGAAGTCAGAGATCGCTGGTAAGTACAGAGTTAAAGCTTCTGAGGCTTACGGTAAGGCTAGAGCACAAGACAACTTTGGTTTGCTCAGTGCGATGAAACAGTTTGATCAAGGGCAGTCCCAGCAGAACATGTTCCAGAATGTCTTCGATAGTATCGGAGGTTTATTTGGTGGGGAAGGCTCTGATCTAGGGTTGCAATATGAAGCTCTGTTAGAGAAACACGGAGATCTTTAATGGCAACCGAACCCTACAAACTTGGGATCTCAGAGTATGCAGACTTAGCTAAAGAGGGAGCCGGAGTAGGTTTCACGGCTGGGATTGCAGATCTTGTACAGGACGTGAGTGGCGGTGCCGCAAGAGGAGCACTGAGTCTTGAAGCTAATATCGAGGCGGCCCTGAAGAGTTTAGGTGAAGATGACGAAGCCTTTGAAGCAGAGAAGGAGAGAGCCCTGCTTCGCAATCTTTTGGCTTTGAAAGCTATGGAGCTTACAAGCCCTGTGCCTGAAGGGTTTTATACGGAGCCTGGGACTAGAGCCGACACGGCTGTGGAGAACTTATTTAAAGAGAAGCCACACCTACAGCAAATGATGGCAGAAGGTGGCACCCCTGCTGAACTAGCTTTTGGAATCCCCTTTGGTTTAGGGAAGTATTCAGCCGTAGCTCCACTCAGTGCAGCCGCGGGGACAGGACTCTTCACGATGATGGGGGTCGGAGCTCTTGAGGGTGGAGCCTTAGGTCTCTTAGAGGGAGCCTCTAGGCAGCTGGACTTAGACCCGACAACCAGGGCAGACGTTGGAGAGATTGGTAAACAGACTGCGATGGGCACGGGGGCTGGTCTAGTTGGTGGAGTCCTTGGCAAGGGGTTGCACATGGGTGCAAGCGTTGGCAAGAGAGTTATAGGGAAAACCCTAGAAGGCGTAGCTCAAAGAGTACAAGCCTCGGGGCAAAGGCGTGTTCAACAAATGCAGAACATGAGCCGTAGAAGGTTCAAGAGTTTAAATGAAGCTAAGGCTGCTGAAGCTGACATGGTACAGGTGGAAGGTAAGCCTGTTTCTGAGAGAGATATACAGGTGTTGAAAGCTAGGAAGCAACAGCTTGATCAGCGTCAACAACTTGCTAGTGAGGCGGCTGAAGCTATTGAGACTCGCAAGCAGGATATCGCTAGTTTAAAAAACAAGCCTGCTGACATAGAAGACGCGGCAATGGCAAGAGAAACTATGGCTAGACTGGACGAGGTTAACGCTCAAATCAAAGGTGTTAGAGGGCAAAAGGCAGAGGTTCAAACTAGATTAGATGAAGCACAGACTCGTATCAAGGAGCTGAAAGAGACTGTCGCGACTCGCAGGGAAGAGGTTAAGGAGCTGAAGGTAGCTAAGACTAAGGCTCAGAAAGAAGTCAAGAGGCTGAAGGGTATTAAGTCTAAGCGTAATGCCAAGCAGAGACCTGAGCAGATTAAAGCTTTGGAGAAAGAGCTTCAATCTCTAGACGGCAAGATTAGATCTAAAGAGGAGAGCTTAGTTAAACGTCAAGCTGAGTCTGTGGAGTGGGAGAAGGACGCTTCAATGGCACAAGAGTCGTTAAGCCAACTAGACAATACCACTCGCCAGTTAGAGATGAGGCACAAGAATACTCTTGATGCTTTAGATGAGTCCCTTGGCATTAAGCAGAAAGAGCAGGCGATGGAGCAGATGACCGAAGAGGTTGATACTCTGCAGAAGTATATTGACAACTCCAAAGAGAACTTGCCAATGACTGAGACTGAGAGGGAGATTATTGAGAATGTCCGTGGTCTCAGGGATGCGGACCCTGAGCAGTACAAGGCTGTCGTTAAGACGGTTGAAGAAGATGTTGAGCTGCGGAAGCTTCAAGCTCAGAAGAAGGAGAAGCCAGGTAAATTTCAAAAGGAAGCAATGGTTCAAAAAGAATTCGAGGGAGCTTCGGCTCAATCGTTTCTCGGGAAGATGGTAGAAAAAGGAATGACTGTCTACCGGGCTGGGTCTGATGCCGTGACCTTCTTGAAGAAGATTGGGGCGGAAGACATTGCCAATGACTATAACGCGGCAATGAACACCCCAGCCATCACGAGTCGCCTGTACAAGCAAAAAGTTGAAGATCTAACGGGGCTGAGCTTTAAGCAGTTCAGGCAAGTCTACAAGAAGCTAGACAAAAAAGCCTTGCAAAACGGGGAGTGGGACGGCTTTACTGACCTGGAAAGGAGAGTTGCTCTAGCAAATGAGGAGGTGCTTGGAGAGATTCATACTTCGTTAAGGGCAGCGGGAGTAGATGTACCTGATCGCATTCAAAACTATGCTCCACGTAAAAGAGTTCGCCCAGACAAGTATCTTAAAGAGCTGGAGAAGGAGGGGATCATCACTCGTGAAGAGCGAGAGTCTTACCTGCAACAGGTGCTAGATCAACTAGAGACTTCCGTCGAAACTGAAGACAGTATCATGCAAAGAGTTGTTGGTGAAAGGCAAATTAAAAAAATTCCAGAGAAGATGTTAGATCTTTACGAGGACAACTTGGTTGCTCTAGATAGTCATCTGAAGAGTACGGGTACTCAGTTATCCTTGGCTAGAATGTTTAAAGGGCAGGACCTGAAGAAGAGCAAGTCTGTCGCGGACTTGATAACAGAGAAGATCTTGATGGGTAGGAAGTCTGGTAAGCTGACAGAGCTCCAGGGCATACAGGCTATGAAAGCTCTGACAGAAGCTTACACCCCTGGCGAGTACAACTCTTTCTGGAAGGTGTGGAACACAATGGTTAACGCAGGTTTACTTTCCAGTGGGCAAACTACAGCTATTCAGTTGACGTCCGTTCCTCGTAACATGAGTCGCTTTGGTCTGTCAGAAACTTTTGCGGCAATGTTAGACTACGTTAGACCAGGGAGTGGCAGGTTGAAAACTTCGGACCTTAACTTTAAAGTTTTAAATGACCTTGAAACAAACGAGGGTGCGTTGCAGGTTATTAGTGACAGAATGGTTTTACTTCCTTTCCATAAGGCTAACCAAATGGAAGCAAGCTTAACCCTAAACACTGCACACAAGTGGTTGAGAAGAAACGCTGAACTTAAGCTGAAGAAGGGGACCGGGACTACAAACTTCGAGAGGTTTCTCGAGAACTGGGTAGCCCCTGAAGACCGGGTGGAGATACTTACTGACTTTGCGAGCAATAAAAAATTCACCGCAAAGACTTTGAACACGGTGCTTTCTGCTGCTAGAAATGTTGGAGGGCAGGTTCTGTCCAAAGGGGATAAGGCAAGTCTTGCGAGTACGAAGGTCGGGAAGAACTTCTTCTACCCTGTTAAATCTTTCCAGATCAAGAACGCAAACATACTATTGGATCGAACAGTTGGTGAAGTTGGCCGCGACTTCGGGAACGCTGCGCAGAACTTTACGAGAGCCCTTGCTCTAGAGATTGCGCCGACCGTGGCTCTTAGGGTTTACTTTGCTTCTTTGGCAGGGTACGGGATTGCGGGCGCGGCAAGTTACGTTCAAGAGTTTGGCGATCAAATGCTTGAGAACTTTATTCCGTTGGCCAATAAATATTCTTTTGATAATTTCATGGAGGGACGGGACCCTACGGGAGCCTTTCTGGACTTCTTGAGACCAGGCGCATCGAATGTAGTGAAGGGCACTGGCGAGGCTGTTAAGTTGGCTGCCGCTGGTGAGCCACTTGCTATCCTTGACCCTAATACGAATAAGCAGTTTGGGAAGCTTCCACCTCGCTGGATAACAGAGCCTATTGCGGCATCTTCAAGACAAGGCGCTTTCACAAAGGCGGAAAGGATGAAGCGGTCTGACATAAACGAAGAACTGGCTAAGTATAAGAGGGGAGAGAAGTATGCCAAACTAGGCATTGACCCAAGGGAAGCGGTGAAAGACAGCCCAACAGCGCAAGCAGAGTTCTCAAGGCGACAAGCAATGAAGAGTAGCTATGGGAAGTATAGGACAGCAGACCCAAGGAAAGCTGCTATATATGACAATAGACAGAAGGCTTACGAGTTGATTGAAAAGAAATTAAAGTTCAGACTCCTTGAGGATATAGACCGAGGGCGTTTGACTAAGCAGCAGGCACGTAGGATAATGGAGGGAGCAAGGCGGGATGAGATCCCTAAGCTCTTACAGAAGCAGTTTAAAGAAGGGAAATTTAGGTAATGGCAACAAACAAGACTGACGTAACAAGTGGTAAGCCACAAACTACAGACCTCATCACCGTTAACGATGGTGAGACGGTAGAGGCTGCAACTGAGAACACGAACAATACAACTGTATTGACCCCTTTGATCACGGCGATGAACTGGATCATAGACCAGGGCTTGCAAGCAGGCGTTGAGTCTATCGCTACAGCTTTGCAGAGATTCCAAGGTGGCATCCAGGTTGATGACATTGATTCAGAGACAACCGGTGGAGATATAACTATCACTACAACTAGCACGGGTAAGTTGAAGTATGGGTCTGGAACCTCCACAGCGTCTGAAGTTATTACAACAGGTAACTACAGCACCTTAGTTACAGATCCAACTGGAGTGGTTGACATGACGGGGGCGACGAACAGTACTGCAGGGACAGGGGGGCTTGCGATTGAACCGACAGCAGGTACACAAAACCTAGCTCTCCATGGAGATGCCACGTATAAGACTGGATGGGAGAGCAAGACAACAAACTTTACTATTGAGAATGGCGGGAAGTATATAGTTGGATCAAGCGTTACCGAGATCACGTTAATAGATGATCCGGATGATCTATCTTCTTTTGAACTGACAGCTGGTGACGCGACTGACCTAAGCGCAGTAACGTTGAAGCAAGCTGCGAGTGGCGAGAGAATTAACGGGGTGGCAAGTGATTTACTTCTAAGTGCTGGGAGCGCTCATTATAAAGGGACATTAGTTAGTAGCTTGACATCCGGGACAGGGTGGAGGGTTGCGGTTGCCTCATCTTCTATAGCAGTTGTTAACCTCCCTCGAGCAGGACGTTTAACACTTGAGTCGGGAGAAGCTGTTAGCACGACAGACCAGACAGCAAAGACAACTGTCTATTTCACACCATATAAGGGTGATCGTATAGCTTTGTATGACGGCTCTGACTGGGTAGATATAGGCTTCTCTGAGGTTTCCGTCGCAGTACCATCTACGACTGACACTAACTTTGACATCTTTGGCTATAACAATAACGGGACGTTAGCTCTAGAGGCTCTTGACTGGACGGATGATACAAATAGGGCGACAGCTATAACTTTACAGAATGGCATTTATGTCAAGTCGGGCGACGCAACTCGACGACTACTTGGGACGGGGCGAACAACGAGTTCAAGTGGAGAGACGCAGCAGACAGACAATAGTTGGCTGTTGTCAGACTTAGAGAGACCTCTTCCGAGGAGACTTTTTGCGGACGGTGACGCTGGTAATTGGAGCTATAGTAGTACGACGATACGTGCCGCAAATGCAACGACAACAGTTGGAGAAACTCGTGTCGAATTCATTCTTCCAGTGGCGAGAGCGGTTAAAGCCGACCTCTTTGCTGTAATAAGAGCTGACAACGCTGCTTCGGATGGGTTTGCTGGGATTGCTTTGGATGCGACGAATGCGAATCATGCCCAGCTATTCAGGGGAGTAAGCAATACTACGGCAGTAAGTGTACACAGTACTGCGCTTGCCAGCTATGGTGGATACCCTAGCGCTGGGTACCACTACTTACAGTGGGTAGAAAAATCTAACGGTTCCAATAATATGCAGTTTTGGGCAGCTCAAACAGGGGGCTGGAGCCAGAGTGGGTTAGTAGCGGAGATTGAAGTATGACATATAACGTATCAGTATTGGGTAAAGAACTAAGGGACGCAGGGCTACCGGTGGTAGGTGTCAATAGTCGAGGAGAGGTCTCTTGGGAAGGTGAACCTTCAAAGAGTCAACTTTCAACAGCGAAGACTGTTGTTGAAGCTCACGACCCACTAAAGCAACTGAGCCTTGAGGTTAACATTCTTGAGCTTTTAGCAAAAGAGTTTCCTGAAGAGGAGGCTGAACTAAACAGTTGGGCAAATGAGAGCATCTTCGTTGCAAATATTTTGACAGACAAATCTTTCAAGGCGACGAAAGCAACGGTGGCAATGATTAAGGCGAGGGTGGAGAAGAGTAAAGAGGATGGGGCTTCAGCTTTAACGGCAACTTTAGCTGATAAATTACTAGCAAAAATTGCAGAGCTGGATGCTCAGTTAGTGTAAATAAATTGAGGTAAAATAGAATTATGAGTAGAAAAACAAATCACAGTAGACTAGGACTAGGTTCTCGAAGAGGTATCACAGTAACTGTGACCACCACTCCAAGTACACTAGACACCCTGTTAGACGCAGCGGTTACAGGTAGAACCCTTGGCGGGGCGACAAGGCAAGTGAACCTTCAGAACACAGGTGCGGCGACGATCTATATCTTAGAGAACGATTCGCAGACTGTAGCAGAAGGGGTTCAACTAAAGGCAAGTGGAGAGCGTTTCTATGAAACGAGTCCAACGGCCTGGGGCGAGAACGCTGCACTAGACACAGACTCTATCTCCGGTAGTTACTTTGCCGTCGCAGCTGGGACAGTAACAATGGTGGTAGAGGAGCTTGCTTAATGTCCTTAGTTGGCGCTAGCTCAACAAGTCTAAACGTAACAGAACCTGATGGAACTCCTAATGTATACGGCGTCTCGACGATAAAGTTTCCCAACGGAACGGTTACGGATAACGGTGACGGATCGGTTACCGTATCTAGTGGCGGGTCTACCGCACCAGGTGGTAGTAATAGACACGTCCAGTTCAATGACAATGGTTCCTTCGGCGGGAACTCTGGCTTCAGCTATGACTCAACAGGAGTTGTCAGTCTTGATGCAGGCGGTGCCACAGATACAATACTTAAGCTCCTTGGTTCAACGAACTATTCGATAAAATCGAACACTTCAGATGAGCTAGTCTTTCATGACGCAACCGCTGTTGACGACAGGTTGAAGATCGGCAGTACTGGTGACTTGCACATATTAAACGATGATGCTCAGCTATACTTCGGTGAAGGTAGCGACGCTGCTATATGGTATGACGGAACAGATTTAAACATAGACGCCGCGGTCATAGGCTCAGGGGTGTTGGCTTCAAGCACAGATATAACGGTTCCCGATGAGGCTTACGGAGTGGGTTGGGATAGTTCCCTAGAGGTTCCTACTAAGAATGCGGTATATGACAAGATTGAAGCTCTTTCTGTAGGCGGTGAGTCTAACACTGCTAGCAACGTAGGTACAGCAGGTACTGGTATCTTCAAGCAGAAGACAGGTGTTGACCTAGAGCTTTATAAATTGAACTCCACTAGCAGCCTTCTTGCTATCGCGCTAGACGGTACAGATAAGATTGATTTCACTGTCGATAATGACTTATCAAATTACAGCAATGCAACCTCAGCTTTCATAACAGCTAGTAGTGCAGATACTCTAACCAACAAATCAGGAGATATCTCTCAGTGGACGAATGACTCTGGTTATATCACGGCGACCTTAACCCAAGAGCAGGTTGAGGATTATGCGGGTGCTTTGATGTCAGCTGGAACTGGCACTCATACAGGCATTACCGTTACATATCAAGACGCAACGGGTGATATGGATTTTGTCGTCGATCACAATGCGGCTACTAACTATGTAGCAAACGAGCATATTGATTGGACGACAGACCAGGGTGCTACAAACATAGATGCTGCGAACATCACGGGTCTTACGATTGGCACAGAGGTAACAGGTGCTTCCACAGCTTTAAGTGATACGGCGGACATTACCTATAACGCAGACACTGATGTTTCTGGGAATGGCTGGGTATTAGATGAAGATGATCTTAGTTCTGATAGTGCTACTAAAGTACCAACACAACAGTCCGTTAAAGCATATGTAGATGCTGTTGCATCTGGATTGGATGTAAAAGATTCAGTAAGAGTCGCAACTACAGCGGCTGGTACTTTAGCTACTGACTTTGAAAATGGAGATACGATTGATGGAGTTGTATTAGCAACTAACGATCGAATTTTAATTAAGGACCAAAGTAGCGGTCCTGAGAATGGAATCTATACAGTTAACGCAAGTGGTGCACCAACAAGGGCAACTGATTTTGATACAGATGCAGAGGTTACTGCAGGCGCATTTACATTTGTAGCAGAAGGTACAACTAACGCAGATTCAGGCTGGGTGTTAACGACTAACGATCCAATCGTAGTTGATACTACTGCTTTAGTATTCGCTCAATTCTCTGGTGCTGGCCAGATCACAGCAGGTGAGGGTTTAATTAAAACCGGGAATACACTTGGCTTAAGGTTCAGTGAGTTAACAGAGGATTCTGCTCCGGCTACTGGTGACTGGTTTTGCTTCTATGATTCAACAGCCGGTGAGCATAAGAAGATTGATCAGAATGATTTATTGACTGCAATTGGTGGTCGTGCGATTGATGCTGTTGAATTGGTTAATGATGAATCTGTTAGCAGTGTTGATACGATTAAGTTTAAAGCACAAGCAGATCTTACTACCCCTGCGGCTCTTAATTTAGTAGATGAGGGTTCTGGTAATGTTCGCTTAGATGGAGTTGGTGATGTAGCTTATAGTGGCGGCGTCTCAGTAGCAGATCATTCAATCGTTCGTTTCGATAACACCACTGGTTACTTGATTCAGAGTGGGACTAATGCTCCCACTTATGATGATAGTGGTGCAGTGACTATTGGTAGTGGTGGTCTGTCAGTTACTGGTTTGACTAATGCAATTGGTGGAATCTCGACAGCTTTAGATACAGATTTAGGTAGTACTACGATTGGTACAAAGTCAGGTGGTGGTTGGGTTACAGGTAAAGATACCAATGATGATTTATGGATTGAAGGTAATGGGACTGGTCAAGTGCGTCAGTCGGATACTTTATTCTCCGATGTGATCGCCTTTGAGGGAGCATTAAATTCAGGTTTACGTTTAGCTAATATAGCTTCAGGTTTAGAGAGTGGTATTACTAACATGGCAGAGGGGTCCCTCTATTACCAGACGGATACAGATGTACTTCGTGCTTATAACGGTAGTGCTTGGTTTACGATTGGAACTCCTGCTGAATTAAATGATGTAGGTGATGTAACTATTACTAGTGCTACTAGTGGTGATATGATCCGCTGGAGTGGTAGTGCTTGGGTTAATGTGCAGCCAGTTTTATCTCATATCACTGATGTAACAGCTACTAATAGTGAGGTTGATTACCTTGCAGGTTCAAGTGTGACTAACGGTCATGTAGTTTACGCAGATGGAACTAACTTTACAGGTGAAGATGCATTTACATTCACGACAGCAGGTAATACTTTACAGGTTGGAACAACTGGTGAGGCTGGTGACATTTGGGCACATGGAGCTTTACAGGTTGGGTTAATAACCAAGGTTCAATTGATTGAAAGCTCAGGTGAGATGCAGGTTAGGAACAATGCAGACACTGATTATGCAGATTTAAGATGCGAGAGTTTTTATTCAGAAGGTGGAACCTTTGAAGTTAAGGCAACAACAGTTAACTTTGATACAGATACAATTGTCTTAAATGATGATGAGGCGGGGGTTCCTTCAGCTGATGTGGGGATTGAAGTTGAACGTGGTACTAGTACTAATTCAGCCTTATATTGGGATGAGAGCGCAGACGTTTGGACGGCAGGAGTTATTGGTTCTGAGCACCCATTGATTTATGATGCAGATTTACTAACTGAATTTACAGGTGTAGCATCTGGTGATAAGTGGGTTTATTGGGATACATCAGCAGCTGAATTTAGAAAGATTGACAATGATGATGTACTGAGTGTAATAGGCGGTGGCGGTCGTAGTGGTGCTGATGCTGGTGAGCTTGTTTATACAGTTAGTGGTGGTGGTACAGAATCTGAAGCAGCTTTAACATGGGATCCTACAAACGATAGACTGTTTGTGGGTATTCCTACTGATATTGGTGGCGCTTTAAATGTATTCCCAGCTGTCGTTGGTGACGATATAATCTTTGGTCGTTCAATCGCTTCTTACACTGGTAACTATTTACGGTTTGAAGATAACGGAGGAACCGCAGTCTTCAACCTTGATAAGGACTTGAAGCTCTCTGTCAATCAAGCTTCTAACACTCTTGGTCAAGTTGAGATTACAGCTGACTCAGATACGATGGATGCAGCGGGTCACGATCATGCTGTTCCTTTATGGGCGCACGCAGATTATGCTCAAGGGCAGATAGTTTTAGATGGTCAAGCTGCTGGTTCTGACCTTGCTTATACTGTTCAAGAAACTAATGACGTTGACAATTCCAGTGTGATTTGGTTAGGGTCATTTAAAAATGGAACCTATGGTCCAACTGGTACTAGTGGAATTATTTCGGCTAAAAATGGTACTGGGACAACTAGGGATTTAATCTTACTGTCTAATGATAGCGCCTTCGCAACACCACAAGTGACGATTGAAGCAAACACGGAATTTGTAGGGATTAATAATGCTTCTCCTGCTGCTGGTTTAGATATTGTAACTTCTTCAGGCTCAGTTCCTTTTTACGCAAAGCAAAACGCAGCAACTTCAACAGATCCAACACTTGCAACTTTCTATACAAGTACCGGCTGGGTGGGCCAGTTCTTCGCAACTGATGGTACTGGAGAAGATTCCTTTGGAATTGGTACAAATACCAGTCATGGTTTAGGGTTATATGTAAACAATGCAACAACTAATCCAGATATTTATATCAAGTCGGATGGGAATGTGGGTATTCAGAACAGTTCACCAGTAGCGGCTCTTGATGTTACTGGGACAGGAGCTTTTTCTGGCGATGTAACAGTGCCGGATGAAGCGTATGGAGCGGGTTGGAGTGGTTCGTTAGAGGTTCCTACCAAGAAAGATATTTACGACAAGATCGAAGCCATTAGTGTTGGCGGTATCTCTAATATAATTGAAGATACTACACCGCAACTGGGAGGGGACTTAGATACAAACGGATTTAATATCTCATTTGATCACCATAACGGGATAACTGATGATTCAGGTAATGAGCTGTTGATGTTTCACAAAAACACTTCTGCGGTAAACTATCTCGAAATAGGAAATAGTGTAACAGGGAGTAGCCCTATACTTTACTCTTACGGAAGCGATACAAATGTCGGGCTTGCTTTTCAGTCAAAAGGTGCAGGGGCTTATGAGTTCCTAGGTTGGTCTGGTTCACAGGCTACAGTTAAATTGTTTGAAGACACAGCAAATGGAACGAATAGCATAGGATTAACAACAGCAGCTTCTCTCGCTTCTGACTATACGCTAACCCTTCCATCAGCAACAGACACTCTTGTAGGTAGAGATACGACTGATACATTTACAAATAAGTCGGGTAATATTTCTCAATGGACAAACGATAGTGGGTATATAACTGCTACGCTCAGCCAAGAACAAGTAGAGGACTATGCAGGGGAGTTGATTTCAAACGCGACTGGTACGCACACGGGGATTACGATCACTTACCAAGACGCAACTGGTGATATGGACTTTGTAGTGGACCACGATGCGGCTGCTAATTTTGATGCTAATGAGCATTTTACTCAAGCTAATATCACAACTGTAGGAACTGTTACGACTGGTAATGTAGATGCAGTTGTTAGTGCTGCTAGTACCACTACTGCTGGTAAAGTTGAGCTTGCAACAGCTGCTGAGACAGATACTGGTACTGATGCTACGAGAGCATTGACCCCTGATGGGTTCCAAGATTCAAAGAGAAACATTAGATGGCTCACGTTCAACCTTGTAGAGAAAGATACAGACTGTGCGGCTGCAACCAATATAGCTGGAGACTTTGTCTCTCCAATAGCAGGTACGATCTTACAGAGTGATAGCTCTCCATTCTATTTATATGCAACTAACTCTACAGCTGGTACAACAGGTACAATGGTTGTAGATATAAGTATTGGTGGCACAAGTATCATGACTACCAATAAATTAGATTTCGATTCAGCGGAGAAGACGACGACCACTGCTACAACGAAGCCGGATTTGACAACCACGTCTTTATCAGTAGGGGATATAATAACAATAGATATTGACTCTGTTCACACAACAGCAGCAAAAGGTTTAACTGTATATATGGCAGTAAGGGAGAGTTAAGAATGGCAACAAAGACTAGACAACAAATAGTGACTGAAATAACAGGGAATGTAAGTGAGATTGGGGCGAGCTCTAGGGCTGAGACGAACAGCGGTGTAGTAGTTCAACTTGATGGCGGTAAAACAATGGAGCGCCATGATATTCCTGTTTGGATAATTCAAGAGAGTGGTGCTTTAACCCCTGCTACTCAAGCTATCCAAGTCAAGTACGATGGCGAGACTGAGGTTGAAGCTTTCCTTAGTGGAAGGATAATGAAAGACTGGGTTGATCCTCCAAACAGAGAGCAAGATTTACTGGATAAGTTTAATGCTTTAGAAACAGCAATGGGTGGACCAGTTAAGGTTAACCCTACTTCACTAGATACACTTGGGCTTAAGTACTTAGTCTTCTTAGCGGCGGATGGTATAGAGAGAGTACAGGTTACACTCAATGGAACAGTGGTGGTAAGAGAGACGTGTTAAATGGCTTGGTTTGATGGCAGTTGGACGTATAGGTTAAAGCTTACGATTGACAATACTAAAGTCCCTGGTGACTTAACTGACTTCCCCATTGCGGTAGACCTCTCTGACATTGGAACCAGCCACGGCTTCTGGTCTAACGTCAAGTCCGATGGTGGAGATATAAGAGTTTGCAAATCTGATGGTAATACTCGTGTTGCCTGTGAGATGTATACGGTAGACACTGGTGCTGAGACTGGGCAGATCTACTTCACAACAGATGGCACTCTTTCCAGTAGTAGCGATACTGATTTCTATATATACTACGGGAATGGCAGTGCTACGAAACCTAGTGACAGTGATACGTATGGGACATACAATGTTTGGGACAGTGACTTCCTAGGGGTGTATCACCTTGGGGAATCTAGTGCTGAGAATGTAGTTAGTAGTACTTCTCAACAGGTTAATGAAGGAACGGCTAGTTCAAGTGCTACAAGTGCTGCTGGTGTATTAGGTGGTGGTTTTGATTTCAATGGTAGTACTGATAATATAATTTTCGATACAGGTGTTGATACATACTTGTGTCCAACCTCCGCCTTAAGCTTTGAGGTTTGGTTTAATACTGATAATAAGGGCAATGATGTGCTGCTTTATTGTAGAGGTGATTCAACCAACAAGGGCTACGGGCTTTGGTTTTGGAATAGTTACCTAAGACCTTCCATTGGGATCAACGGGAACCCTTGGACTAATTTAACTTATGCAATGAGTAATATTAATACAGGCACTTGGTATCATGCCGCTGCTACGTGGGATGGATCAACTTCTAAGTTGTATGTGGATGGTGATGAAAAAGATAGTTATAATATCTCCGGGTCCATTAGTTACTTTGGTACTCAAATGAGTTTCGGCACTAGAAACAGTGGCGATGATTTCGATGGGACACTAGACGAGATAAGACTCAGCGGTGTTGCGAGGAGTGCGAACTGGCTGCTAACAACGTATAATAATATTAGTAGCCCTGGTACTTTCTATACTATTGGCGCAGAGGAGACAGACTCCGGTGGAGCTCCAACCTTTGTACCAAAGGTATTAATGGTGTAGAATAGGGGGTAAGGAGAATAGAATAGAATGGAACAGAAACAACCAATGATACAGATACCTGCAAATTTAGTTAAACTAGCTTATGACTATCTTTGCACAAGACCATACAAAGAGTGTGGCTTATTGATAAGAGCTTTCGAGATCTTGCTCAACCCTAATCCAGAGCCAGAAAAGAAAGCCAAGCCTAAGGTAAAGGAGAAAAAGAATGGCACTAGTGGGAAGCAAGGGACCTCAGACTAACGTAAGAGAAACCTTTACAGTAATAGATTACACAACGAATGTAACTACTGGAGACGGCAAGTACTACTACAGAGTGCCTGACACCCTTGATGGTGCGAACCTCTCCTATGTTGCATTCGCTGTGATCACAGCGGGAACAACAGGCTCTACAGATATACAGATACACAACGTAACTCAGGCGGCAGACATGCTTTCAACGGTAGTGATAGTGGAGACAGGCGAGACAGACAGTTCTACTGGAGCCGCAGCTGTTATTGATGTCGCGAATGACGATGTCGCAGAGGGTGACATCCTTCGTATTGATATTGACGCAGTGTCTACGACCCCACCACAAGGAGTTGTTATGACCCTTGGGTTTACACTTTAACCATGAACTGGCAAAACCTACGTACCAGGAATTTCACAATACAGGAGGTGATACACTCTCCTGTTGACTTGTTTCCTGAGAGGCTGGCGCCCGTAGCTATAGCAGCTATGCACTACATGCAAGCTTGTCGGGATTACTTGGGAGTACCCTTGGTTATTACGAGTGGGTACCGCAGCCCTGCTTACAATGAAGAGATAGGTGGTAGCGAGAATAGCTATCACGTGTGGCGATTCACAGAGGATGGTCATCTTATCTTCGCTGTTGATTGCTATAGTTCTAAACTCGAGATACAATTATTATACGAGGACTTGAAGAAGCTAGTAGTAGGCGAGGTCTACTGGCACAAGGGCAGAGGTTTTGTTCATGTTAGTCCTTATGGTAAGGATGAAAGTTGGATACAATCATGAAAAAAAAGAACGGTAAGTTTAACGGGCAGGTACAGATAAAGTTATTGAGGGAGAAAGGGATTGACAAGTCAGCTCAGTTACTAGCCCCCTTCTCTTATCGAGACAAGTATGGCAAGCTATGGGTGGCTCGCAAGGGTGAGAAGATAAACGGAGCTAGTATCCCTAAGCTCTTTTGGTCAATCATTGGTAGTCCATTGACGGGAGACTATCGCGAAGCCTCCGTTATACATGACGTATACTGCGAGAGAAAGTCTCGCCCTCACAAGAGGGTGCACCAGGTCTTTACCGAAATGCTCGAGGACTTAGGGGTTCCCTTCATGAAGAGGGTCGCGATTAGTAAGGCGGTCAAGTGGTTTGGTCCAAGGTGGAAATCTTAATATCAAAGAACTCTGACAGGTAATTGTCGTGCCGGTTCTCAACCCACCCCTTCATATAATAGTCTGGGAACTTTTGATTATAAAAAATTAATCTACCAGCGTAGACTATACACAGGTTTAGGTAGCAGAAGAACACATCCTCTTCATCCGTTAAGGGTGTCATTCCATCTGTGGTCTGCATCTCTTCCTATTCTCCTTTGGTATATATACTTGCAAGGGTTGGAGCAGAAGTGCCTGATAGATTGAGATACAACATGTCTAGCTTTTACAAACTCTTTCTCGCAATGATTGCAAGTTACCAAGATTAACTTTGGTTTACTATTGTTTAACATCACTATAATTATTATACAAAAATAAAACTATTTAATATATAAGTTTACCAGAACTTCAACCGTACCCATGACAGCTATCCCGACAGAAATGGCTGCAACCATATAAGCTTTCCATTTCTTGAGGTCTTCAATGTCTTCGTTGTGATCTCGGACAATCTCTTGTAAAGGTTCTATCGCCGCTGCGGCAATGCTTAGGTGGTGTATGTCCTCTCCGATCTTTTTTATATCAGTAGCCATGGACTTCATGTAGCCCTTAATGTCTTGCTGCAGTTCAGAGATAGCTTCTACCCGTGCCTCTACTTTATAAACTTTTTCCTTCAGAGATTGGTCTGACATATTTCCAGTATAATCCATAGCAATATGAGCGGTCAAACTAAGCCGCTTTCTTTCCCTTTGTTATTCTTCTCCACAAGGTGGGTTTCTTTGGACTAGGCAGCGGCTTTGGTCGACTGAAAGCTTTTATCATTGCGCGGTTGCGCTCGAACCTGTACTCTAAGTTCTCAACTTGAGCATCAGATTTCTCTATTAGTTCCTGCGTTCTCTTTAATGCAGGCTTAAAGACATTAGGCTCACGCTTAGCCAAGGTTTGCAACCTCTTTATCTGAGGTATTAAGTGTCCCTTCAAGGTATCCACTGAGCTCTCCATGTTTCTATTATACCTCATGTTTATTCCTCCTTCACATCTGGGTCAACGAAGTGCTCTAATGGGACGAACAAACAGTTGCCTGTTCTCCCCTTGATCCCCAAGTACTGCTGCTTACTAGACTTCTCCGCCCCTTTGAGCCTCTTGAACACCTCGTTCCACCCAGTCTTAAGCTTAGGGTTGTCATTGAATAGCTTAGGTAGATTCTTATTGATGTTGGCTATGCGCACCATGCCACCCTTCTTGTCTACGTACAGTCCATATTGAGCCAGCGTATTAACAAGATCCTTCTTCTTAACAGTGGAATAGTTATCGCCATCCACCCTGAACTCATCACTAAAGACGTCATTCTCTGCCACGTTATAGATCATCTCTGCTATCACGTAGTCCTTACGACCCCCTGCCTCTGGCGTCACAGGCACGACACTCTCCAACAGTAATGACAAGCCAAGCTTCTCCTCTGTCTCTGCTCCCACCTTCTCTTCCGTGTACTCCCAAAAGAAATCGTCAATCATAGTATTTATCTCCTCCTGTGTTAACTCTCTACCTTCTTTAAATGTAAGTGCGGGACCTAGCATTGATGCGTACTTGTCTCCATACCTCTCGGACCCAAGCTTACTAGCCACATGCTTAGCCACCCTCTTAATATTAGCCTTCATTACAGGGATGTGCGTAACTGCCCAATGGAATAACCTATCCGACAACGCCTGATCTAGCTTAGCTATCTTACCCTGTAATATCTCCCAGTGGTCACCCTCCATAGGACGAGAGCTTATCTCTGCCTTGAACCACCTGTCTCTATCAGACTTGTACTGAATGGATGCGTTAATACTAGACAGGCATAGTTGTGAGCAGGTGTGGTACGAGGATGCGTCACCACCAGCTGACCCTTTGAGCATCACACTCTCTGAGTTAGAACTACAGGACCTACCAAACTTAATGATGCCAGCGTTTCTAACCGAGTCCTTGTAACTGTCCGACTCAGCCTCGTCGAAGATGACAGGCAATGCATCACACTTCAGCGCCTGCCTTAGCCCAGCCTCAGTAGTCTCACCCTCAACGTATAGGCTCCACCTGCCCTGCAGCTTCTTCAACACATCCCTAACGATAGTACTCTTACCTACACCTGCTGCCCCTATGATCCAGAGGTGTGTCCTCCAGTCATACACTCCGCAAGTAATGCTACTAACGAGGTAACCTAGTGCCATGTAGGTAGAGAGTGAGCGCCCCTTGAAGTCTCTGTCATACCAGTTGACCGAGTCAAAGATATCAAAGATCAAAGCTCTATCCGTTGCGGACATCTCCTCCTCTGACCACTTACCCATCCTCCTCCGTAGAGGGTAGATGAAGTCAGACTGAAACTCCACCAAGTTAGTAGGCTTGCCGTCTACTATCAGCTCATTACCCATGTGAACAACAATCCTACCCTTGTCCACCCAGGCACCACAGCCACGGTTCTGCTCAGGATAATAGGCACCCACCCTCTTAGACTCTCGCAGTATCCACTCTCTCCCCTTCTCCCAGTTGATCTTGAAGTCCTCCTTGGGGAAGTGTGTCATCCAGAACGTACTGTCTGCCAGTGTGATCAGCACGTCCTTACCAAGGATACTATTACTTAGCTCTTGTACCTGTAGTGTAGAGCGTGGCATTAGGTATATCTTCTTGTCATTAAACCCAAGGACTTTTAATTCCTTGCGTATCTCTTCATCGTCAGAACCACCAGAGAAATCCATCAAGGTCTCAGCGTTATCACGTATCCAGTTGAGAGTCTCTGTCTCATCCCACTCTACATCGGCTAGGTCCCACGCAAGAGGTAGCCCGTCAGGTATCTCTACTAACCTAGCGTTAGGTAACAGTCGCTTGATCTTCTTCGCTGCCTTGCGACCTGGCTCATCGTTATCAGGCACGATGAATATCGCCTTCATTCTTATTGTATTCCAGTCGCTCTTAGCTACAGCATTAGCACCACCTGTCCATGTGATCACTGGATTGTTAGGGCACATCTTAGCAACAGCCTGCTGTGTCTTCTCACCCTCGACAACAATCACGAATCCCTTGCGGTCCATAGTGTCAAGCCCAAAGAGTGGGCGGTTATCACCGACACTGCCTTGGAACCACTCACCATCCTTCATGAAGATCTGATGGTGTACCTTGTTTGCCTTCCTGCCTACGTAACCAAAGAGATCCCCATTCTGTAATCTCCATTCGTACAGATGCTTATATACAGAGTGATGGTAACTACCATTGGCTGTCTTCACATCTATAGAGACATCTTCCTTCTTAGTTATCTCTTGCTCTACCTTCTCATACTTATACTGTGTTGTTTGCATTGGCTTCCTCAGTCCGTGTCTCTCTTCTAACCAGGTGAGTGCACCTGCGTCTGTCATTTGCAGCACCGTCTTCACAAGTGCTAACCCCTGCCCTCCATCGGGGGTACAACCCCGACATATCCAAGTCCCGTTGCCATGGACGTTAGAGTAGGCAAACCTATCTGTACCACCACAGCTAGGGCACGGAGACCCTACGTTCTTCTTCTTCCCAGGGCAAAGCTCATGGAAGATGTCATCCCAATTAACACGGCTTAGATCCAAGTATCTTCCTCGCGTCTTCAGTTGAACGTGCTATGCCAGCATATCCATTGTTGTCCCTAACCATAGTTAAGAACGCCTTCTGCTCTTGTGTTGCTCGACCTGTCTTAGTCTTCACCTCTATTGCTGTGAACACTGGCAACTCCTGTCCAACCATATCCTCTGTGATCTTGATCATATGGAACCCAATGAGATCACTGCTCCCCTTACACAATCCATAGCTGATACCTTGGACGTTGTTAATCACAGCGCTGTTACCCATGCGTGTCACCTTCCCTTGGTATGCCATACCTGTGTCGTTAACCCATAACCTCGTGCGCTTACCGCACATCTCCATAGCTATGGTCTTTTGTAGATCCATTTCGTTACCCATACTTTCTCCTCTTCCACTTTAGATTTCGCAACTTCCTTGCGTCCACTTTGCACCACGCCTCGAGCCAGTACCGAAACATAAACCAGGAGAGGTCTAACGTTGGACAGAACATATCTTCGTTACCCATATCTCTTTCTCCTTGCATTCCATCTATAGATAGCCCACCCTGGTTTATAACCTAGCTCTCTGCCTAGCTGTTGTAGTTCTTCTAAGCTCCGACACTGACTGGCTTTCATGTTAAGCTCCGGCTTCTTTATCGTCTGCTTAGTAACCTCAACCAGGTCCCCATCCACCTCTTCTAACTCAGCCTTTGGCTTGCGCTTCGGTACCTTGTAACAGTATGGGCACATCTTTTGCTTACTACTATATACATTAAAGCAACCTTCGCAAACTGTCACGGCTACAGGTGCAGTCTTTCTCTGCCCCTTCTTCTTACCCTCTAGGG
>Ga0208767_1000232_pt1 | contig 41930 bp, 61 predicted proteins | sample VirMetDEL_Mar_21_FD_184514 | JGI IMG/M metagenome (GOLD analysis project Ga0208767, IMG submission 184514) | Aqueous microbial communities from the Delaware River and Bay under freshwater to marine salinity gradient to study organic matter... | ecosystem: Environmental > Aquatic > Marine >...
AATTCAACAAACAATGAAACAACCTGAAGAACAGGACAAAGAAGAGGAAGAAGAAAATCCAGACTTCGATGATTACTTTACTAGCATACCTGAAGATGAAGATGAAGAAGACGAGGAAGAGGATAACGGTAGTGGGCAATCACAAGATTCAGATGAGGAACAAGAAGAGCAGGAAGAACAAGACGAATCATATCCTACATCCGGTGGTGGTATGCAAGGCGGAGAAGAAGAGCCTGTTTCAATTACCGACCAAAACTTTAGAAATAATGAAGATAAAATTATTGATAAAGACGCACTTCCTCCGAAGTATGTAACAATGCCAACAAAATTAGATTTAGATTATTTTGTAACTTCAATTAACGAGCTTTTAGATACAAAATGGAGCTCTAATATGTTCGTAAGAATAGATGAGTCGTTGGCAGAACATATTGTTCCTATAGAAAAAGCAAAACAAATTTTATTCAAAAGATTCGAAAACAAAAACAAGGCATATATTTCAGCACTTGTTCAACAATTTGAACTTAGAAGACAGGCATCACAATTAAAGAAAGCTAGAACTTCTAAAACAGGCGAGTTAGATGTTGATAAACTTTGGGCTACAAGATTAACTGAAGATGTATTTCTTTCAAACACAATTATTCCTAAAGGCAAAAATCATGGTATGGTTTTTATAATTGACTTTTCAGGTTCTATGCAAAATGATATAGCAGCGACCTTAGAACAAGTTTTAATACAAGCACAATTTTGTAAGAAAGTAGGCATACCATTTGATGTTTATTCATTTACTACAGGCCAAAGCAGAAGATACCGAGATGAAAATGAGGAATTTTCATATGAAAAACATTTAAGACTCTTGGAAGAGGCACAGGGCGGTAGAAAATTAAATCAATTAATGATTAGAGAAGATGATATAAAAATTAATCATTTACTTAGCTCAAACTTAAATCAAGGAAAATATAATGAGATGTTCAAAACATTATTAATGGTAGGAGCATCATATAGCAACCATGATAGTTATTATGAGCATAGATATAATCCTAGAGTTACAGAGTTATGTTGTAATGGTTATGACTTACCTACACAATTTAGACTAGGCGGAACACCCCTAGTTGAGACTATGGTCATTGCTACTGAACTTGTTAGAAAGTTTAGGCAACAACACAAGGTCGAAGTAATGAACACAATACTGCTAACCGACGGAGGTCCTACAAGCGAATTAAGAGTAGAATGTGGTAAAGATAAATATTTTGATAGCAGAAATTATAATGGATTTGCGATACAGAAAAAAGGCAAAACTATTATTCACAAGGGTGAGAAATATTATACTAGAGATAAAGCTATTCAATATGAGTTAGTTAAGAAATGGTTTAAACAAGAAACTGATTCTAGACTTATCAACTTTCACATAGGCAGGTTTGGTAAGTATGATGTTGAAAGAGAGTTTACTGAAAAGTATGGCTGGAGCAAAGGCGAAAAAGAATTTCAGGTAGCTTGGAAAAAGGACTGGTTAAGAAATGGTTTTGTTGAACTAACAGACTTTGAACAATATGATAGTAAGTTCATAATTAAAAATGGTAAGAACATTCAAGTTAGTGAAGATGAATTAGAAGTTAAGTCCAACAAGAAAGGTGATTTGTTAAGAGGATTTAAAAAGTTCCAAGGCAACAAAAACAAAACAAGAGTTTTTGTAAATAGATTTATAGAAAAAGTTGCATAAAATGCTTGACATTTTTTGCATTTGACTGTATCATATGTGGTATAGTTAATAAAAAAGAGAGGTAAATATATTATGAACTATGATAAAGAAACATTTTTAAACGCATTAGCAGAAACATTTCCAAATGTTGCTAGCGTTCAAAGAGCAGATGTCATTAAGGTGATTGAGGAAAACGGATTGAGATATCCACACTGGTTTTTTAAAGAAAACAAAGTAGGCTATAATCAATATTCTATTAACCCAGCACTCCATGTTGTTAGTAAAGTTGAGCAACCAGTTCAACAACCAATTGCAACTATTGAGTCAGACCCAAAGGTCGTAACACAGGCAAAACTAGAAGTGGAAGTAGATAATTTAATTCCAACAAAAGACGAGACGTTCGTCCCATTTGGATTCTTTAAAGACCTAAATAAAATTATCCAATCCGGAATGTTTTATCCTACATTTATTTCTGGATTGTCAGGTAATGGTAAAACAACAATGGTCGAGCAGGCGTGTGCGAAGTTAGGCAAAGAAGCACTTAGGGTAAACATCAGCATTGAAACAGATGAAGATGATTTGATTGGTGGCAATACACTTGTTGATGGCAACGTTGTTTATAGAGAAGGCCCTGTATTAACAGCAATGAAAAGAGGCGCAATCTTAATATTAGATGAGATTGATAGAGGCTCTAACAAGTTGATGTGCTTACAGGCTATACTAGAAGGCAAGCCTTACTTTAATAAAAAGACAGGCGAAGTTGTGCATCCAGCACATGGCTTCAACGTAATAGCAACCGCGAATACAAAAGGACGTGGTTCAGAAGATGGCAAGTTTATGTCAGCACAAATGTTAGACGAAGCATTTCTAGAAAGGTTTGCAATAACGGTCGAACAGGAATACCCTACTCCGGCAAATGAGAAGAAAATCATACTAAATAAAATGGCAAAGGCAAATGTTGAAGATGTTGAGTTTGCAGAAAACTTAGTAACATGGGCTGAAGTAATTCGTAAGACATTTTATGAAGGTGCAATTGACGAGTTAATCTCAACACGTAGACTAGAGCATATTGTAAATGCTTATGCCATGTTTAATGACAGAGTAAAGGCTATTGAACTTTGTGTAAACAGATTTGATGAGGACACAAAGTCAGCATTTATTGAACTCTACAATAAAGTAGATGCAAAAGTAGATTTAACTGAGGAAAGTGATGTTCAAGAAGAACAATATTAATTATAAATATAATGAGGGTGAAACCCTCAAAGAAATAAAGGAGTATGTGGACAACACATACTCCCAGCATTATAGTCAAAATAAATTTCAGGCAACTGAATTTATTATTGATAGTGGACATGGTGATGGATTCTTAATTGGAAACATTATGAAGTATGCCCAACGTTATGGAAAAAAGGATGGGTTTAATAGAGCTGATTTATTAAAAGTAATACATTATGGAATGATTTCTCTATATCACCATGATTATAAATATAGAAACAAAAACTAATTTTAGGAGACTTAAATGTCAGTAGTTAAAAGATATATTATTAACAGAACAGAGTTAGGCACAGCTTTTCCTAGTTATAGTAATTCTGATTTTTCAACTTTTAGAAGCACATGGTTAGCAGACAATTTGGTTCAAGCTACCGAGGAGTTTTCTGAAGATGGATTAACTCAAACAGTTACTTTAATTTTTGAAGACCAAGCACAATTAGATGCTTTCAATACCGCTTGTGCAGACAAGGCAACAGAATTAGGTATTACACCAGGTCAAGATGTTAAATCTTTAATCGAAGCTGATTCTGCTCTTTCAGCAACAAAAGAAATCATAACATAATAAATTTCTTTAATTTGGGGAGTTAAACTCCCCATTATATCATGTATCATTACGTTCAAAATTTAGTAGCACTAATCCTATCTCAAGGACCCCAACCATATTTCTTTATATCAGGAGGTGCCCTTAAGGATTCCTATCTAGGTGTTAAACCATTAGACTTTGATATGTTTTCACCTGAACCTGAAAAACTTTTACCCACATTACAAGAAGTCTTTGGAAACGAAAAAGATGTTTCCGATTCGGTTGTTATCGACGAAACAGATTCGTGGTCGAATACTAACTTTTGGTTTTTCACATGGGGCGATGCAGTAATTTCATTATCAAAGAAACCATGTTCACATCCACATGATTGGTGGGCAATTACAGATTATGTAGATTGTATGTCAGCATATGATAGTAATAAAAAACTTCACAAGCACGAACTGTTTGAACACGTAGTGGACAATAAAATAATAAAGTTTACAGGTATTACTACTCATATGGATATTGCAATCATTAGATGTATGCATAGGTTAAGTCAGGGGTGGACATTAACTTCTGAGGAAGCACAAAAGTTTTTCACAGACGACCAAGCCATATGGCAAACAACAAAACTTGAACATAAAAATTTAAACAAACGAAGAGAGAAATATCTTGAAATTATTAACAGCCGTTCTTAGTTCTGAGGATTTAGAAAAAACTAAACGTTGCCTAACAACTGTAGGTGATGATGCAGTTTTAATTATTAATACTCTTAACAAAGACTATGTTCAAGAAGTATTAAATGCTAAGTTGGACATTTCCCAATTTGCAATTACTCTTTCAAACGGAACTCCCGGCTTAGGTAAACAATCAGTTCTCGATTACTTTTTGAAAACAAGTTACACCCATCTTACTTTTATAGATTCGGACGACTACTATATGCCGGGTGGCATAGAAAGAATTAAAGAACATTTAGAAGACTTTGATTATGTAGGTTGTTTAACAGATGTTTACACCCCACAACGTAAACTATTATCCATGCTGGAGTGGCAGTTTCCTAAAACACTAAGAAAGGAATTTGCTACGGATAAAGATAAGTTTAAAACATTTTACAAAACAATGAGAGATATAGCTCAAGCGTATTCCCATGAAACCATAGTCCAAAGGATTGTAGGACTTTCTAAGAAGGGCGCTAGAGCATTTAAATTTTCCGACAAGTTAATGGGACTAGATGATGTTCAGGCACAAGTAAACCTAGCCTTAGAGTGTTCTAAGGGTAATATAAAAGGCAAGATAGTATACGATAAAGACATTTACTTATATGACAGAAGCGACGGTGCTGGCACATTATCAGATTTTGTGGATAATACATTTACTCCAGAACAAGAAAAAATATTTTGGGAAGGAATCCATGAAGGTGAATATGATGCGGAAGCGTTTGAATATGAATCGGTCATCTCAAATTTGACTGAGGAAGAAAGGATGCGTATAATATTAGACTATGACATACAACAGAATTAATTCAAATTCAGACATAGAGTTAGTTAAACAATTTTGTCTAATACAACAGACAGCTAACAACTTAACAAACGATAATATAGATGTTGAAGATTGGGAAAACAAATCTCATACTTTGCTCTATACAATTTTTATAGAAAAAAGATTTGATGGAAACGGATTGTATATTGTATCTGAAGATTTACATTCAGGTGTAGGATATTATCCAGCAGACTTTGATGAGAACGTTTGCATTGTTAGTAGATTTTATAACAAGCAAACAACAAAAGCTCTTTCAAAAGATAGCGGACATAATCTTTTTTATTATTTGTTGGACAAAGCAGAAGAAGATGGCTTCCATGGATTTATAGAAACATTTAATGAATATAATTTATTTCTAATGGAACGAAACGAACGTTTCAATAGAGCTGATAGACATTCAAACTATGCCTTTATAGCAGAAAATAAAAATGACGGTGTATGGCATAAAAAACATTTTAGAGAGCCGGGTATTAGGATAACTCCTTTTACAAGATTTGGCCCTTGCATTATTAAACACACTAAACAATGGTGTCTATATCATTTGTGGAATGAAACATATGAGCAGACGCTGGTTGAAAAAATTGGTCATCTAAGTGGTTGACTTAGGCATACCAATCCTTTATAATACTATAAAATTATTTGGAGATAATATATTATGAAAATATCTAAAGAAACTCTTGATGTCCTCAAGAACTTCGCAACTATTAATACTAACATTTTAATTAGAGAAGGCAACATGCTTTCTACTATTAGCACAGGTAAAAATATTTTTGCAAGGGCTCAGGTATCAGAAACTTTTGACAAAGAGTTTGCTGTTTATGATTTAAACAGTTTACTCGCACTTTTAACTTTGATGGAAGATACAGATGTAGAACTAGGCGACGAGTCGATTACTATGTCTAAAGGTTCATCGCAGTTTGAATACTTTTATGCTGACCCGAGTATAATTGTATCTGCACCTGACAAAACAATTGAAGTAGATTCATTCTTCGACTTTGTTTTATCTAAGGAAGAAGTAGATATGATAATGAAGGCAGCTGCCGTAGTTAGCGCACCTATGCTAAGTGTTGTTGGCAAAGATGGAAAAGCGGTTCTTACAGTCGGTGACCCTAGCACTCCTAGAAGTAATGCTTTTAGACAAGTGATAGGCGATACTGATAAAACTTTTGATGCAAGACTAGCAGTGGAAAACTTTAAAGTTGTTCCTGGTAACTATAATGTTACAATTTCAGAAAAGAAATTTATGCACTTGTCTAGCACAACTAAAGATACTAACTATTGGTTAGCATTAGAGCCCAATTCAGTTATTGGTGGTTAATATGGCAGAAGGAACTAAAATTCAATTTATCCCTCAGGTTGTTTTTAAGTTGAGGGAGCTAGGTGAGTGGAAGGAAACACTTACACAAAACCTTTTTCAAAATAAAAAAGTTTTGGTTTTCGCACTACCAGGTGCATTTACACCCACTTGTTCTAATCAGCAGTTACCAGGCTATGAGTCTTTGGCAGAGGAATTTTACAAGTTAGGCGTAGATGAAATTTATTGTTTATCTGTTAATGATGCCTTTGTAATGAATGCTTGGGCGGAAGACCAAAAGTTAAAGAACGTAAAAGTGTTACCTGATGGCTCAGCAATATGGACAACTTACATGGGTATGGATGTCAAAAAAGATAACCTCGGTTTCGGTGTAAGGTCATGGAGATATGCTATGTTAGTGAACGACATGAACATACATGAGATGTTTGTTGAGGAAGGACTAAAGGATAATGCAAGTGAAGACCCCTACAATGTATCAAGTCCTGACCATGTGCTAAAGTGGTTAAAGGAAAATGGCTGGGGTAGAAACATAGAAATAAGTCTGCAGGATGGTGCAGGTGTTGAGGAAAAACTTGGGCCCAAAAAGTAGAAGTGATTTTTATAGAAAAAGAGCCCAAAAAATTTCCTCAGAAAAATACGCGCGCGTAAGGAAATCAAAATAATGGACAATCAAGAATTTTTATGGGTCGAAAGATATAGGCCCAAGACTTTAGATGAATGTATTTTGCCAGATGAAAAACTTAAAGTTTTTAGAGACTTTGTTAAGGCAGGAGAAATTCCAAATATGTTATTATGTGGCACAGCTGGCACAGGCAAGACAACCATAGCACGCGCTCTTTGTAATGAATTAGGCTGTGATAGTATTATAATTAATGGTTCCGAAGAGTCCGGTATCGATGTGCTAAGGACTAAGATTAAAAACTTTGCATCTACTGTAAGTTTTGAAGGTAAACCTAAAGTTGTAATATTAGATGAGGCAGATTACTTAAATCCTAATTCTACACAACCTGCACTTAGGGCATTTATTGAGGAATTTAGTAAAAACTGTAGGTTTATATTTACTTGTAATTTTAAAAATAGAATTATACAACCTCTGCACAGTAGAACAACTGTAATTGACTTTAAATTAGTTAATGGGCAAAAAGCTAAGATGGCATCTAAGTTCTTAAAAAGAATGTGTCATATTTTAGATGATAACAAAGTTACATATTCTGAGAAAGTCCTAGCAGAACTTCTAATGAAACACTTTCCTGATTATAGGAGAGTAATTAATGAATTACAAAGATATGGCTCCTCAGGTGTTATTGATGAGGGTATATTAAGTAACCTATCTGAAATAAATACAAAGGCTTTAGTAGATTCAATTAAGGATAAAGACTTTAAGAAAATGCGACAATGGGTTGCGAATAATGTAGAGTCAGACCCTCAACAAATTTATAGAAAAGTATATGATACTTTAATGGAAAAAGTAAAACAGGTTCCGCAGTTAGTTTTAATTATTGCGGACTATCAATATAAGAGTAGTTTTGTTGCCGACCAAGAAATAAACTTAACTGCTTGTTTAACGGAGATTATGGCAAATGTTGAATTTAAGTAAAATTTTAATTTTTATAATGTTGGTGCCTAATATGGCATTAGCAAATAGTGTAGGTATAGGCGGAACTTTCCTTAAAGGCGGAAGTTCTAATTTTAACTTAACATTAGACTTCAAAGAAGAAGTAGGCAGATGGCAGACAGAAGTAGAAGGAAATTATTTTTATTCAGAAAAAAATAATGTTGAAATGAGAAACGAAGGTCTTCTCAATGTAAAACGTATTCTTACACTTACAGATAAACATTATGTAATTGGTAATGTTGGTTATAACTTTGATGAATACAGAACATTGGATACAAGAACAACATATGGTGCAGGATATGGTTACAAAATTTTGAGAACAGAAAAATTTAAAGCATCAAATGAAATTACATTTCTAAACTTGAATACAGATTTAGGCGATGAACTTATTTGGAGAAACAGCTTATGGTTTTTCTATAAACTTGCTGACCAGTTAAGTTTTACAAATAAGTATTTGATAGAAACAGGCGATACTGATTATGTTAGGAATGAAACATACTTTAACTTTCAACTAACAAAACAATTAAAGTTATCCTTAGGTAATGTTTATACTGAAGACCCTATTAGTGATAACGTAACGACTATTAGCTTTAACTTTGCACTATGACAGGTATTCTAGATGGCTTTGGTGACGCTGTTATTGGCGTAGACCCGTCAGAATTTGTAGAAAAGAAAAAAGCAATAAGTCCTTTTGACTTTGCCAATAGCATTAACTTTACTAAAGAAAATTTAATTGTTGATGAGTGGTCAGAAAAACAATACAACCCTTACATAGTAAACAAAGCACTAAGTTATGGGCCTGATACAGTAATTGCAGGTAACGAAGTAAATTCACGTCCGCATTTAGATAAAAAGATGCAATATGACTTTTTACTCGGTATAGTATCTAAAAGAAAAAGATATAACAAATGGCTAAAGCCCGAAAGAGAAGAAAAGTTAGCAATCTTAAAAGAATATTATGGCTATAACAATACTAAAGCAGCCGAGGCTCTCAGACTGCTTACAGATGAAGAATTTGCAGGTATAGAAAAAAGACTCAACAAAGGCGGAAAGTGAATCCACTAGTAGAATTTGATGTTATTCTCATTATTGACCCTTGGGGAAAGGATTGGTATTTAAAAGAAAAATTTTCAGAAAAACCACCATGGCTTTATCGAAGAATAGCTAGTCAGATTGAATCCGTTGTTCAAAAATCTCCAAACATATTAGTTAGTTGTGATTTACATTTAGTAGATGACTTACTTAAAGGCATAGTCCCACCTATTAAAGCTGTAACAACTCTCGAGGGATTAGAAGAACACATTAAACTTATTCCTAAAAAAATTGAGGGCAATACAAACATATTAGTTATTGGGGCAGCGTGGCAAATGTGCTTACATTATGCAGACTTAGGGATAGTAAATTTAATGGATGCTGGGTATACGGTATGGACACAAGAAACAATGGTTGATACTTCAATTGATTCAATTGAATATGTGTCTGAAAAACTGATAATGGAAAACCGAGGAGTCATTTGGAAAAAGTGGAATAATGGTTTTTATGAAGCAATAGGAATAGACGAGGAGGATTTCCAGATAAAGAAAGTAAGAAACTTATAAATATTCTTATACAAGAATATACCTATGAGTGAAGATTTTTTTAAAATTGATTACCCTGGTTATAGTCCATTAGAAATCAAATTACATAATGCAGATGATTTCCTAAAGATAAGAGAAACTTTATCTAGGATTGGAGTTGCTTCTAAGAAGGATAAAGTTCTGTATCAGTCTTGTCATATACTACACAAACAGGGCAGATACTTCATTGTCCACTTCAAAGAACTTTTTGCATTAGACGGCAAACCAGCCGACTTTGAAGATTTGGATATCCAGAGACGTAATATGATTGCTGAATTATTACAGCAATGGAAACTTCTATCTATTCTAGAACCTGAAAAATTTGAGGATAGATGTCCACTAACTCAGGTCAAAATCCTACCATATAAAGAGAAAGGGGAATGGGAATTAGTAACAAAATACAACATTGGAAAGAAAGACTAAGGCAAACTGAAGCTCTTCAAATTAATATCCTACATTACGTCTGTCTGGCGTGCATTATTCCACTAGCATTTTTAGGCACATGGCAAAATTGGCTAGCAGTTCTTTTTGTTTACGTTTTATTACAACTAGGTTCCACAGTTGGATATCATAGACTTATAACACACCGAGGGTTTGAAACCCACAAAACAATAGAATATATACTTTTATTCTTAGGTGGATTTGCACTAAACTCCTCAGCAATTGCTTGGAAAAGCGCTCATCTCAATCATCACAGATACGCCGACAAACCAGAGGACACCCATTCACCTGAATATGCTGGCATATGGAATTGTTTATTTAATACTGCTGTTCTCATGGCAGGAAATAGTAAACGTCAGTTTATGAAAAGAGTATTGATGTATTGTAAACCCGAATTACAAAGTCCAGTTTACAAGTTTCAAGCAGATAATTATTTGTTAATTATCTATGGCTTTATTACACTATTAGCATTAATAAATCCTATATGGGCTTTAATATATTTGGTAGCAGCCGGACTTTCAAAATTTGCGATGGCACTTATTGCCTCATATTCACATAGAGGCGGTAACACCCACGAAGACGGCTGGCTAAACGTAGTAGCATTTGGTGAGGGACTGCATACAAGACATCACAAAAATCCTAGAGAAGTTATTTGGAGTAACTTTGATTTAGGAACTTGGTTAATTAAATTAATTCGTATTTGATGACCAAAAAGCTTGAAATTTAGAAAAGAAACATTATAAATAAAGTATACTGACGCCGTAAGGGTTGGTATAATATTAACTTGCTTATTTAAAAGGAGAAAAATATGAATAGCATTAAAACCTATATTGCGTCTGATATGCAAAAACTATTAGACGAAATTTCACCGTTCAGTGTCGGGTTCGACCGAGCATTTCACAATTTAAGACAAATTGCTCCAAGCACTGGATATCCACCATATAACATCATTAAAGAATCAGATGAAAAATTTGTGATTGAGTTGGCTGTGGCTGGCTTTGATAAATCTGATTTGACTATTGAGCATAAACCTGAGGATAATCAACTTGTTGTTTGGTCAAAAACTAGCGACGAAAGTAAAGAGTTTTTCCATAAGGGAATTGCCAATAGAAACTTTACACGAAGTTTTGCATTAGCAGATGATGTCGTAGTTGGTGAGGCTTCTCTAAAGAATGGGATGCTAATAATTCCATTGGAAAGAATTATTCCAGAGGAGAAAAAGCCTAGAACGGTAAAAATAAAATAGAACTAAATGATAACGAATAAAAAGATAGCAGTCATTGGACATACAAGGGGTTTCGGCAAACTTGTATTTGAAAGTTTACAGAACCTTAGTAACGATGTTATTGGGTTTTCTAAAAGTTCAGGATATGATATTTCAGATGCAGAGGACAGACAAACCATTGTAAAAGAGTCTAGTGAGTGTGATGTTATAATTAACAACGCTTACAACTTTGATGGATGGGACGATGCTCAAATGCATATGCTAATGGACTTGTATGGTAGACATTATTCAGACTGGGACACTTTTAAAATGTTTCGCACGGGTAACGATAAAGTATTGCTAATTAATATAGGCAGCACAATCGACCAATATTCCGATGAATTGTTCGCAACTAAAAATATATATTTAGACGACGAACAAAAACATTACCGAAGAACTAAAGAAAATCTTAATAACTTTTGCTTAGACAAACAAATATGTAATATGAAGTTAGGTCCTATTAAATCAGGCTTAACACTTGACCAAGCAGGAGTAAAAGATAATGCTTTTGACCCAGAAGTAATTTTTCATGCCATGTTATTTGTAATGGATAATTATTTTAACAATGATGGATTATTCGTTTATAATTTAGAACTTAGTTAATAAAACGGTTAAAGTCAGACAACACTTTAGCAGTAATTGTTAATAAATATAGGTGAGGTCATAAAGGCCTCACCACCTTAAGGAATATATTATGAGTAAAAAAGTAGAAACCAAACAACCATCTCAATTACAGATTGTTAAACTTTCCTCAGGAGAAGAACTTCTCGGCAAAGTTAGTGATTTAGAAATTGAAGGTAGACAACTTATTCAAGTTGAAAAACCAGCAGTTGTTATTATTCAACCCCACCCAACCGAAGAAGGAAAATTCAACGTTGCATTGGCACCATATGCCCCTTATGCTGAAAAGTCATTAGTTAGCATTATGCCAAATCATGTAGTTGCAATTATGTCACCTGTAGGAAATTTAATTGATGAATACAATAGAGTATATGGTTCATCAGTTATAATGCCACAAGAAAAGAAAATACAACCAATTAAATAGTTTGGTAGTCTATCTACTTGACTTCTACGACTTTTGTCTATATAATTAGGCTATGAGTGATTTTTATTCTTATGCTTGGCAATACGGCAATAAAGTTCTTGTTCGCGGAATACGTGAAGGAGAAAAGTTTATTGAAAAGCATGCCTTTACACCTACCCTTTATGTTCGTTCTAATGAACCTTCAAAATTTAAAGGTTTGTATGGTGAGGAAATAAAGCCTGTAAGATTTAAAAATTGCACAGATGCAAAAGAGTTTTTAGAAAAATATAAGGGCATAGATAACTATCCCATATACGGACAAACAGATATGACTTATCAATATCTGTCCACAATCTATCCCGGAGAAATTGACTTTGACCTAACAAAGTTAGGCATTTGGTCCATTGATATTGAGACTAGAGCCGACTCCGGATTCCCGAGTGTGGAGAATCCAACCGATGAAGTGTTGCTTATTACTGTAATAAATAATCACACTAAAGAAATCTTTACATGGGGCTCCGGAGAATGGAAGCCCGGTAAAGAAACTGTAAACTTAAATGTAAATTATACCGTATGTGATGATGAACATGATTTACTAGAAAAGTTTATGCAATGGTGGGTTGATGAATACCCAGACATTATCACAGGTTGGAACTCCACACTATTTGATATTCCCTATCTTGTTTCTCGTATTGATAAAGTATTTGGCAATGATGCTAAGAATACCCTAAGTCCGTTTGGCATGACTAGAAAAAGAAATGTTAGAATGAATAATAAGGAGCTCTTAGCATATGATATTAAGGGGGTTTCACAATTAGACTATTTAGACTTATATAGAAAGTTTACTTACACAGCACAAGAATCCTACAAATTAGATTATATTGCAGAAGTAGAACTAGGTAAAAACAAATTAGAAAGTGGCTTTGATACATTTAAAGAGTTTTATGAAAATGACTGGAATAGATTTATTGACTACAACATTATAGATACAAAACTTGTAGATGAATTGGAAGATAAGATGAAACTTATTGAACTGATTGCTACAATGACCTATGATGCTAAGGCAAACTTTAATGATATATTCTCAGCTGTAAGAACATGGGATTGTTTATTATATAATCATTTGTTAGATAAAAACATAATGATACCTCAACGTAAAACAACACAAGGTAGACGTATTGAAGGTGCCTATGTTCAAGAACCAATGCCAGGACAATATGATTGGGTAATGTCCTTCGATGCCACAAGTCTATATCCTAGTATTATTATGCAATATAATATGAGTCCAGATACTTTAGTTCCAGGTATGTTAGATAGCACAGTAGAAGGATTATTAGATAAAACAGTAAAAGTTGGCAAGTATGCTATGGCAGCTAATGGTCAACAATTTACAAAAGAAAAACAAGGATTGTTTCCTGAGATAGTAGAAAAGTTTTTTGATGATAGACAACGATATAAGAAATTGATGCAACAGGCACAAAAGGCACACGAACAAGACAAAGATGATAAACATCTGAATAACATTGCTAAGTTTAACAATTTTCAGATGGCTAGAAAAATTCAACTTAATAGTTTATTCGGTGCCTTGGCAAACGAATACTTTCGCTTCTATGACGATAGAATAGCAGAAGGTATTACAATGACAGGTCAGTTCATCATCAGGGAAACTGCCAAGGCACTTGATGAGTATCTAAATAAAATATGCGATACACAAGATGAAATGTATAGTTTTTATTCAGACACAGACTCCTGCTATATTACAATGGACAAACTTGTTCAAAAGTTTTTTAGTAAATTGCCTAAAGATAAAATTATAGATAACTTAGACAAAATAGGTGAGGAGAAAATTGAGAAGGCAATTAATAAAGCAATGCACAAACTTGCGGAATATACAAATGCCTTTGAGGAAAAAATATTCTTTAAACGTGAGGCAATCGCTGATAGAGGTATCTGGGTTGCGAAGAAAAGATATGCACTTAATGTTTATGATAACGAAGGTGTAAGATATACAGAACCTAAACTTAAAGTTATGGGTTTAGAAATTGTAAGAAGTTCTACTCCTGCTCCTGTTAGAAAAAGTCTGAGAGAGGCAGTAAGGCTTTGCTTAGTTGAAGATGAAAAACAATTACAGGCCTTTGTTGCTAAAACTTGGGAAGAGTTTAAAACAATGAGTCCAGAGAAAATAGCATTTCCTCGAGGATGTAACAATTTAGAAAAATATACCTCGGTCGCAGACATATACAATAAAGGAACTCCTATTCATGTTAGAGGAGCTCTGTTATATAATCATATGATTAAACAGAATAAGTTAGGTAATAAATACGAAAAAATACAAGATGGGGATAAGGTTAAATTTTTGTATTTAAAAGAGCCTAATATGATAGGTGAAAATACTATAGCATTTTCCAGTAAACTGCCTAAGGAATTTAACTTACATGATATGGTTGATTATGAATTAATTTTTGATAAAGCATTTACAGAACCCCTTAATACTATTGCTAAAGGACTTGGTTGGAATACAAAGCCTGTAGCTACACTTGAGGATTTATTTGGATGAGAGCATTAATCGTAGGGTATGGTTTTGTAGGAAAGGCTACAGAATATCTGTTAAGTAAAGTAAATGCTGAAATAAGCATATATGACCCGCCCTTAGGCTTTGATACTGAGGTTAGTGAGGTAGACTATGTGTTTTTGTGCGTCCCTACTCCACTAAAAGATAACACATTAGATACTTCTATACTAGAAGAAGTATATGAACAATTTAAGGATAAACAAACAGTAATAAGAAGCACAATAGGTCCTGACCAAGTGGAAAAGTTTCCTGATGCTATTATTATGCCAGAGTTTTTACGTGAGCGTTCTTGGAAGGAGGATGTAGATAATCCTAATTTACCTTTAGTTATAGGGTTTCCAGGAGAAGTTCACGAGGGGTTTGTTTCTACATTTAAGGATATAAAATCCCCAACCGTATTAGGGGCAAAGGGTGCCTCAATGTTTAAGTTAGCAAGGAATGCCTCTTTAGCCATGAGGGTTGCACTTGCTAATGATTTTTATGAAATATGCGAACAGCATGGAATAAAATATAATGAAGTAGCCAATCTTTTAGAAAAAGATATATGGCTGGGTGGAACACATTGGCAAGTTCCAGGACCAGATGGTCAGTTAGGTTTTGGCGGAAATTGTTTTCCAAAAGACTTGACACACATATCTACTTTATGTTATAATAATGACAATCCAATGGCTGTAGCCCTCACACTAAATAAATCTCGGAGAAAAGAATGAGCTTATTAGATAAAATTAAAAAGAACTCTACAATTAAGGAGTCCGGAATACTTTCCGAATCTAAATTTTTTAATACAAAAGATTTGATACAAACACCTGTTCCTGCTTTGAACGTAGCATTGTCAGGCAAATTAGATGGTGGACTAACACCAGGACTTACAGTTTTTGCAGGTCCAAGTAAACATTTTAAAACAGCATTTGCTATGTTACTTGCTAAGTCATATTTAGACAAGTATGATGATGCTGTTATTTTATTTTACGATTCAGAGTTTGGTGCTCCTCAAGGATATTTCGATTCCTTTGGTATTGATACTGATAAAGTTATTCATACACCTATTACAGACATCGAACAATTAAAGCATGATGTTATGTCGCAGTTAAATGGCTTAGAGCGAGGTGACAGAGTTATGATTATTGTTGACTCCGTAGGTAACTTGGCTAGTAAGAAAGAAGTAGATGATGCCTTAGATGGTAAAAGCGTTGCTGATATGACAAGGGCAAAACAAATGAAGTCGTTATTCAGAATGATTACACCACATTTAACAATTAAAGATTTGCCAGCAGTTGTTGTTAATCATACATATCAAGAAATGGGATTGTTTCCTAAAGCTATTGTTTCAGGTGGAACAGGCATTTATTATTCTGCTGATAACATTTTTATTATTGGTAGAAGGCAACAAAAAACAGGTTCAGATGTTTCAGGTTATGATTTTGTAATTAATGTTGAGAAGTCTAGATTTGTTAGAGAGAAAAGTAAAATACCAGTTGAAGTATCTTTTGAAGGTGGTATTAGTAAATGGTCTGGTCTTTTAGATATAGCATTAGAATCGGGTCACGTTGTAAAACCTAGTAATGGCTGGTATCAAGTAGCTGCCGATGGAACAGACAGTAAAAAGTTTAGAACAAAAGAAACATATAGTAAAGAATTCTGGTTACCTGTATTAGCAGATGCCACATTTACAAAATGGGTTGAAGACCACTATCTAATCTCAACAGGCAAAATAATGCAGGAAGAAATTTCAGAGGAAGACATTGCAGAAGCATATGACGATATTGGGTAAATGTGACCGTTGTGATGACAATATCCTTGACAATGATGAGGGTATATGTTTTAATACAATGGAAGGCGAAGTATACCTATGCGAGCCCTGTATAGAAATAATAAGAAAGGAATTTATAGATGAGATTAGAAACACAGATACTGAGCAACCTATTATTTAATGAAGAATATGTTAGAAAGGTTGTTCCTTTTCTAAAACCAGATTATTTTTTAGATGTAGAAGATAGAGAAGTTTATAAAACTATTTCTAACTTTGTTGTAAAATATAATTCCCCTCCTAGTAAGTCTGCCTTACTTATAGCCCTACAAGAAAATAGAAGCATTAGTGAAGATTTATATGGTAAATGTGAAACCTTAATTAACGGACTTATAGAAGATAACGTTAATGAGGAATGGCTTTTAGAGTCTACAGAAAAGTTCTGTAAGGACAAAGCTGTTTACAATGCCATAATGGAATCCATACAAATTATAGATGGTAAAGGTGAAAAGACTCCTGATGCATTACCTAGCATACTTTCAGATGCCCTAAGTATAGGTTTTAATGTTACAGTTGGACATGACTATATAGAAAATGCTGAAGAACGTTTTGACTTTTATCACAGACTAGAAGAAAAAATGCCTTTCGATTTAGAGTTTTTTAATAAAATTACTGAAGGTGGATTATCAAACAAAACATTGAATATTGCACTTGCAGGCACGGGAGTAGGTAAGTCGTTGTTTATGTGTCATATGTCCTCAGGAGCAATTAAACAAGGCAAAAATGTTTTATACATTACATTAGAAATGGCAGAAGAAAGAATTGCAGAAAGAATAGATGCAAATATGATGAACATTGCTATACAGGATTTAAAAGATTTATCTAAGCAGATGTTTGATGAAAGAATTGACAAGATTAAAAAGAAAATAGAAGGTCGTCTTGTAATTAAAGAATATCCTACAGCATCAGCACACGCCGGACATTTTAAAATTCTACTTGATGAATTGAAAATTAAAAGAAACTTTGTTCCTGATATTATTTTTATTGACTATCTAAACATTTGCACAAGTAGTAGATTTAGGCCAGGTAGTTCTGCAAACTCTTATACAATTATTAAAAGTATCGCAGAAGAGCTTAGAGGCTTAGCAGTAGAGTTTGATGTTCCTATTGTTTCTGCTACACAAACAACAAGAAGTGGTTACAATTCTAGTGATGTAGAACTTACAGATACTTCTGAATCGTTTGGTTTGCCTGCAACGGCAGACTTAATGTTTGCTTTGATTAGCACAGAAGAACTAGAACAGATGGGACAAATAATGGTTAAACAATTAAAGAACAGATATTCAGACCCTACAAGAAACAAAAGATTTATGATAGGTGTTGATAGAAGTAAAATGAAATTGTTTGACTTAGACGATTCAGCACAAAAACAAATCCAAGATTCAGGTCAAGGGCAGGGTGAAAACTCTTTCCTTAAAAAACTTGACGATTATTCCAGTATTAAATTAGATTAATTTATAAATATTATACCGATACATTATTTAAGAGAGGTATAATTATGTTAAGCGGACTATTAGGTTCTGCTCTCGGTCTTGGTGGTTCAGTTATTCCAGGAATAATTGACGGATTCAAAGACAAAGCAGACAGAAAATTTGAACTTGAAAAAATAAAATTACAGGCTGAATTAAAGTCTAAAATGTCAGAAACAGAATTCAATATGTTTCAGGCTCAGGCACATGATAAAGAACATGAACGCCTAGTTGAACACGACATTTCAATTAACAAAGGAACTGGTTTTATCGCTGGATTACAGAAATCTGTAAGGCCTGTTATAACCTATTGTTTCTTTGGACTTTTTTGTGCCATTGAAGTATCTCTTTTATCAGAAGCATTATCACAAGGAATGTCTGTTTCAGAATCCCTAAACATTTTATGGGACGAAGATACAAAAGCAATATTTGCTGCCATTATTTCCTTTTGGTTTGGGTCTAGAGCAATAGATAAGAGGAAATCAAAATGAACGACATCGTAGAAAACAAAGCAACTATGGAGTTGGACAAATATACTGACCTCATTATTAAACTAGATGAAGCTAATGATAAAATTAAGGAAATGGAAAAACTTTCCAGAGAATTAAAAATTACAGCTGACCAGGCTAAACCAGAACCAAAATTTACTTTTGGCTCTTTATTTAGAGATAACAACAATATCAATGAAAAAGCTATTATTGGATTTGCATCATTCTTTATGATGGTAGCATTTGGTATTACAGATTTAGTAACCGGGTATTGGGGGCAGGACCTTCCAATATCAGATACAATCTACACTTCATTCGTAGTTGTAACTTTAGGTTCATTTGGAATTGCGGAAGCCGGCAAGGCATTTGGCAAGTAAAGTCCTAGGGGGTATGCTCTGCAGGTCCATTTACCCCCGAGGCATTTAATGCTTGACATTATACATCATTGAGTGTATAATGTTTACATGATTCAACTAAACCACACCTATAGGTTTATAATAGATAACGTTGCTTTTGGAGATATTCCAAAGAAAGAATGTTATAAACTTCTCAAAGATGGCAGATTGTCATCACACTTCCTAGAAAGACAATTAGAAATATGGTTCCCAGAACTTACCTTCGTAGATGGTAGGGGACATGACCATATAGATGAAAGCGGACAAAAGTATGACCAAAAATGTTTCACCAAAGGTGGACTAGGTTTTGCGCCAAGTAAGATGGGTGGAGTCGGTAGAGTTTTTGTTCAAGAAGAGGCACACGAACACGCCAAAGAAATAATTTACATAGCTTGTGATATTACAGAGTTTCCAAACCTACTTGTTAGATTTGAAAGGGGTAGTGACCTATTGGTTAAGTATCCAAGATGTCAAGTTCCGTATAAACATAGACTTGAATTTTTTGAAATAAATGCTTGACTTTTGGTTCCTAAGATGTTAAAATATGGTATTAATTAAACTAAAGGTAAATATATGACTAATCAAAAATTTTTATATGCAGGTGTTTCTACAACACCAACAGGTGTAACCAAAGCTAGATTCGGTAACGATATGGTAGGCAGAGTTAAAAAACTTAAAGACCATACAGACGTTTACTTTACAGCTTTGCCTACTGAAATGACAAGAGCAGAGGCAGCTAGCTTTTTATTAGAGCAAGAAAGATATAGTTCTAATCCTATAGTAAAAGACGCTTTACAAAAAGTTATCTATAGACACGTTCCTAAAAGGGGTATAACCAGTGTCTAAAACATTTAGAATAAATGGCGAGCGCTATGGTGGAGAACTTACAATAGGAAAAGTAAGTCAAGAATTTTATGACCACTTTAAAGACAAAGACCCTCACGATTTAGAAGAAAAAGCGTTTGACTATGATAACGAAATGGGCCCATCTTTCAATGGCGAAGAAGAAGAAGTTTATTGGCACGACATCGATGATATAGAACACTCTAATGGTATATGGATAGACTGTGAACTCAGAGTCCATGAAATAGATGAAAAGGGTGAAGAGATTGACGATACAGAATTTTATGTTGATTTAGATGACTGCACTCATGTTTATAGCAGGGAATGTTATCTAGATACACATGAAGCCGGCACACCAGCAGTTACTTATTTCTCAGCCGAGAAAGGTCATTTTTGGTATGCAGATGTAGAATGTGAGGAGTTTGATAAATCCAAATTAATGTTTGGAAGTGTTGAAACTGACCTTGCGAATTTGGTGGAAACTATTGCTTATGACGGCAAGGAACTTGAATTGAACTATGATGATTATTCATCTACAGGTAAAGGATTTGAGGCAAAATTGGGAATGTATAATCCCCAATGGCATGAGAAATATGATTCCTATGATATTGAAACCGTAATAAAAGAGGAGTATTCTGATGAACTTTGAAGCAAATCATTTAAATATGTCGCTTATTAAAAGTGTTATTCGTATTTTTTCAGCTTTAGCCTTAGCAATGGGTGGATTTGCCCTTGCTGGAATAGGGTTTTTAGTTGCAGAAATATTTGGAATTGTTGAAGAATTAGTTGACAACCAGGAATAGTTGTCTTATACTGTAAGTTATTAGAGAGGTAATTTATGAAACCGTGGATTATAATTAAAAAATTAGAATCAGACAATAGTCGTTTATTTAAAGAGAAGATTATTGGCGAACATCTAGATAATGAGGAATTTATTTTAGGTTGTAGAGAAGCACTTGACCCTATGATTACATTTGGTGTTAAGGATATTCCTATTTCCAAAAGTGAGGGCCCTGGTCTAAGTTGGATTGATTTTGAACGTTTACTTTGTGATTTACAAAATCGAGAAGTTACAGGTAACGCTGCCAAAGAAGCCATTATTAATTGTATGAATAAATCTACTACACTACAATGGAACGATTGGTATAGACGTATTCTTATTAAGGACTTACGTTGTGGTGTTTCAGAAAAAACAATTAACAAGATGGCTAAAGAGGCAGGTAAGGAACCTATTATTCCTATGTTTACTTGCATGCTTGCACATGACGGCACAAAAAACGAAAAGAAAATGGTAGGTGACGTTATTGTTGAATACAAATATGATGGTGTAAGAGTTATTGCTATTGTTAAAAATGGCAGTGCTACACTTTACAGTAGAAACGGCAAACTACTTACAAACTTTCCACATATTGAAAAGGCTCTAAGTAGGGATGCTTTTGAAGGATATGTATTTGACGGCGAAGTTATGTCCGATGATTTTCAAACTCTAATGAAACAAGTTCATAGGAAGTCTGATGTAAATACTGAGGATGCTTACTTAGCTGTTTTTGACGTTCTTAAATTAGAGGAGTTTAGAGCAGGTAAAGGCACTAAAACTTTATTACAAAGAAGAGAACAACTAAGGGCACCTAGCTTAAATCAACTTCCTATAATGACTGTAGGATATGAGAGAATGAATTTAGATACACCTGAAGGACAAGCAAAATTTTCAGATATGAATAAAGAGGCTTTGGAAAGAGGCTATGAAGGATTAATGGTCAAGCCAGTTGATTCAATTTATGAATGTAAACGAAGTTATTCTTGGTTAAAAATTAAACCTTTTATTGAAGTAACTCTTACAGTAACACAAGTCGAAGAAGGCACAGGCAGAAACGAGGGTAGACTCGGCGCACTAATTTGTGAAGGCACAGATGATGGACAGTTTATCAAAGTAAATGTTGGTAGTGGACTTAGCGACACCGACAGAGATGTATTCTGGGATGCTAAGGATAAAGTAATAGGACAGTTGGTTGAAGTAAGAGCAGATGCAATTACACAAAACCAAGATGGTTCCTACAGTTTAAGATTTCCTCGTTTTAAAACATTTAGAGGATTTGAAGTTGGAGAAAAACTATAATGTATTGCACAGAAATAAATGAAGTTAATGGCGGTAAACAATATGTTTACAAATTTCCAAATGGTTATGGTGCTTCAGTAGTAAAACATGATTTTTCATACGGCGGTAAGGATGACCTATGGGAGTTAGCAGTTTTAAAAGAAGGGGAACTTTGTTATGATACCCCAATTACTAATGATGTTTTGGGAAATCTAACTACAGGTGAAGTAAACGAAACTTTGGAACTAATACAGGATATACCAAAGCCACGCTAAAAAGTTTTTTCTGCATATAAATAATAGAAAATTATGGAGAAATGTGATGCCAATAAAATTTAAACCTTCCCAAGATATAAGAGACAAAAACTCAGGTAAAGTAAAACAAACTCATTTTTATATAAAGTCAACACCTAAAGAAGAATTGATAGAATATATTAATTCGTCTAATGGCAAACCAAAAATAAAAATGAAATGTAGAAACGAACTAACAAGACGTGGAGTCCAAATAGTTTGGAAAACGGTTAGCCCAACCGGTATTTGATGAGACAAAAAACTTACTTAGAAATCTGGCCCGTTTTAGATTGTAATCTAAAATGTAAAAACTGTTCTATGGCAAGTCCGTATTTCAAAAGTAAACATGCTATTAATCTAGAACAATTTAAAAAAGATTGTGATAGAATGAAAGACTTATTTAAACTAGATGTGGTTAGAATAAGTGGAGGTGAACCTACAACACACCCTGATATTATAGAAATTATGAAATATCCAAAGGAGTGTGGACTTGTTTACAAAACAAATCTTATTACAAACTGTCTTAACTTAGTTAGCCAACCAGATGAATTCTGGGAAGCATTAGACATTTTAAATATTAGTGTTTATCAAAATACAAACATTAACTACGATAAAGTGTTTAGAAAGATAGAGGAAAAGTTAAAACAATATCCACATTTAAAATGTAATGATATTACAGACCCTGAGGTATACAATAAGTTTAGGGGGTATGAAAAAGATGTTAAGTCCAAAGGTATGGAAGTAAACATAGAACAAGGTTACTTCAAAAAAATGTGGGCAACTGAAAAATGGTCAGACGAAAAGGCAAACGAAATATTTTCAAGTTGCTGGATGAAGGATAGCACCTGGGGATTTCACGATGGACATTTTTATAGGTGTCCAATAACATTAATGAAGGACAAACTATACGAACAAGAATCATGTAGTAGGTTTAACTTTGATGCTGATAGAATAAATATACACGACGCTGATGCAGAGGAACAATTAACTAAACTGTTGGAACAAACTACAGCATTGGAAGCGTGTAAAACGTGTTATGGCTTTAACACAGGTGTTGATGAACCTCACGAACAAATGGACAAAAATAAAATATTAATTAAAGATATCTTATATGCCTAAGCGACCATTATAAATATTATAAATAGAGTAACTATGCCACTATATACATTTGAAAACATTGAAACAGGAGAAGTTTTTGATAAACTGATAAAACTTGCCGAACGTGAACAATTTTTGAAGGACAACCCAAATCTAAAACAGCAGATATCTGCACCGAGTTTAATAGGTGGCACAGGTGATAGGACTAAGGCACCTGCAGGGTTTAAAGATGTATTACAAAAGATTGCTGATAAGGCACCTGGTTCTAAACTAGCGCAGGATTATGGGCGCAAAGACCCTACAACGGTTAGAACTAGAACGGCGATAGAAAAAACAAAGAAGCGCCTTGGAATGGAAGACTAATGATTTTAGAAGCTCTGGGATGGGCTTTCTTAGTATTTTTAATTTGGAATACAGTAGGAATAGGTTGGATACTATACAAATTTAGAAAAGATATATTTAACTGAGAACAAATATTATATAATGAAAACTAAGGGGACCACTTACAACAATTGATTTATATTTTGGTTTATCCAAAGATATTACCACGAGTAAACGACTATAAATAAACAAACGCTGGATTAGCTCATTAGGTAGAGCAGGGGTTTTGTAAACCTCAGGTGGCCAGTTCGAATCCGGCATCCAGCACCATACAACATAAGGAAAAATATGAATATAAAAATACCAACAGGAACAGAAAGACTTTACTTAGAAAAGTTAGTAGATGTTTTAAGAGACGAAATTTCAGGCCTTATGCAAGATAGGTCTAGCTTATCGTCTGCTCTTACAATCTACAATGAATTGGAAGTAGAACAAAATAGAAGACTCGATGAAGCACATAAAGAAATTATGGAAAAAGAAATTGAGATTAAACATCTTAAACGAGAACTTGCCCAGGCTAAAAAGAAGAAACCAGTAAAGAAACAAAAACCTTCAGTATTAGAAAAAGTTACATCAGCAGTTCCTATTGAAGAAGTTACAATACCGACAGGTGAAGAATTACATAAGATGCCTAAAGCTAAACTTGTTCAGGCAGCTAAACAGCTAGGGTTTTCATATGATATGAAACAGGCTAAACATCTTATGATAGAACAATTTGAAAAAGACACAGATGCATTTATTAAAGGCCTTAAAGAAGAGGGTGCTTTTGTAAATTTAGAAGAAGAGGATTTAGATGGCGGAAGCTATTAATGTTCTGGGTCTTTGGTGATAGTTGGGCTGAAGGATATGGCCTAAAGAAAAACGAAAAGAATTTTAGTAACTGGATTCAAGAATTTACAGGTGAAAGAGTAGCCAACTATGGTAAAGCTGCCTCCTCATTAGGACATATTACATTTGATGTTCTAAAACATTCTAACTCCTTTTCAGTTGGCGACACTCTAATTGTCGTTACCCCTCCTGATGTTAGATGGTATGATATTAAAAGCAAAACTCAATGCACTTCATTGTTTGAAGGTATGACGAAGTATGACGAATTCTTAGAGGATAAAACTGTAGAGTGGTTTACTTATCACCATAATTTATTCGGTATGACGATTGTAAATAAGGCTATACAAAGGGGCATGAAAGTTGTTCTTATGAGAAACTTTGGTTCTTTGCACTTGTGGGATTGGGCGGAAGATATTATACTACGACATACATTAAATAAAGAGCAAAGTCTTACAGAAATGCTAACAGATAATAAATTCAATTTAAGTTCTGGATTGGTTGAGCAAGGATTTAAAATTAACCAATTTAAAGAAATACCACATCCAAACTTTATTCCTGGGGATAATCATCCTAACGAAACAGGACACAAAATAATAGCAAGAAAAGTGCTTGACTTTTTGAAATAACGAACTTATAATAAGTGTATGAATAAGAACTTACACTTAGAACACTTAGAAGATACAGTTTTAAACTTCGGCACACAGGGTGCTAAAGATAGTGTTGAACTGTTGAACAAAGGTTTTGTTCCTACTGTAAAATATGACGGCTCCCCAGCTGTCTTTGCAGGCACAGACCCAAGTGATGGTAAGTTCTTTGTTGCTAAAAAGTCCGTCTTTAATAAAACTCCTATATTATATAAGACCCCTGGTCAAATTAAAAAGGCGGACTTGCCTAATGACCTTAAAGATAAATTTATGGTCGCACTTAAAGAATTTAAAAAGTTAGACATCAAGGGTGTTATACAAGGTGATATCATGTTTACTAAAAATGATATTAAAAGAATAAATAGTGCTTATGTTACATTTCAACCTAATACAATTACTTACAGATTACAAGAAGTTGAAGTCAGAGATAAAAACATAGGAGTTGTTTGGCATACACAATACACAGGTAAGTCATTAGAAACTATGACAGCATCCTTTGACTTTAGTATTGATTCCTTAAAACAAACTAAAAATGTATGGCAACGAGATGCAAACTACAAAGGTGGCTTCGTTAGTGTAGACACAAACAATATCAATATACCAACTAAACTTACTAAATTCCTTAATATACAAAATAGTTTTCCTAGTAAACTTATAGGTGCAAAGTTAAAAACATTTAATAACAAGTTCGTAATGGATGGCAAAAAATTACCGTCATCTAAAAGACATGCTAAAAGTTATATTACATATGTTAAAAACAGATATAATATTGAAATAGATAAACTTAAGACAGTCAAAGCACGCACACAGCTAACTGAACAAAGAGACCAGGTAGTTAAGGCACTACAGGCAGAAGTAAACACTATACAGAGTGTCGTAGAGTTTCAGAAAGCTATTACAACGGCTAAAAACAAAGTAATAAACAAACTTAACAAAAATCATGACGTGGCTTGTTTTATAGGTGAACAAAGAACTAATCCTGAGGGCTATGTAGCAATCAGTAAAAGTGGTCCTATAAAACTTGTAAATAGATATGAATTTAGTTATAATAACTTTAACGGAGAAAAACAATGGCAAAAACAGTAGTATTTACATATGGCAGATTTAACCCACCAACTAAGGGGCATGCTAAATTGATTAGCAAAATTAAAGACGTCGCACAAAGTAATAATGCTGACCATGTAATTGTTGCATCCCATACACAGGACAACAAAAAGAATCCGTTACCACAAGACGTAAAAGTAGAACATTTAAATAACTTGTTCCCAGAAACAAACTTTAGATGTTCAGATAAAACAAATCCTACTTTTGTCAATCAACTAGCTTTGTTAGATAAAGAGTATGATAATGTTGTATTTGTTGCAGGAAGCGACCGTGTAGAAACTTACGCCTCGGTTCTTAATAAATACAATGGTAAAGACTTTACATTTAAAAATGTAGAGGTTGTATCCGCAGGTCAAAGAGACCCAGACGGTGATAGCGTTGAAGGTATATCCGCAACACAAATGCGAGAGTATGCTATTAACAATGACCTCGAAAGTTTTAAGAAAGCTTTACCTAGCGATTACGCATTATCAGAAAATTTATTTAACGAGGTTAGAAAATGTTTAAATTAAGTAACATAAGCAAAGAAAGATTAGAAGGCATCAAGCCTGAATTACGTGCAGTTGTAGAAAGAGCAATAGAAATTACAGAAGTTGATTTCGGAGTAACTCAAGGACTAAGAACAATAGAAGAACAAGAAGCACTTGTAGCTAGAGGTGCAAGTAAAACTATGAAGTCCAAACATTTAACAGGTGACGCTGTAGATTTAGCTGCCTATGTGGGCTCTAGAGTTAGTTGGGAAATTAAACTTTATGATGATATTGCTGATGCTATGAAACAGGCAGCTATAGAATTAAATACTCCTATTAGATGGGGAGCAGCTTGGACAGTAGCAGATATTACTAAATGGGAAGGCACAATGGAAGAGGCTATGAATGCCTATGTCGATTGGCGTAGAAAAGAAGGAAGAAGACCATTTATTGATGCACCGCATTTTGAACTAGTTTAGTCTTATAAATAGTCGTATGAGTAAACGACTACAATCATTTAAAGACTCAATAAAAGAGCAAACATTTATGGATAAAATCCGTAGTCGTGTTGCCACAGCTAAAAAGAATTTACAAAAAGGGGCTGATGCATACGCTGCCGACCATAAAAAGAGAGCCAGCCAAAATCCCTTAAAACCCACTCCAGGTGGTATATTTGATAGAATGTCTAAAAAGAATGAAGAATTAGACACACTAAAAGGACTAACTTTACCAAAGATAAAAAAGAATTTATCTACCAATCAGAAAAAATTGAGAAAGGATAAAGAGAAAAACAAAACTTTTAAAAAGATAGATATACAGGATAACACGAATAGGGGTGGGGGCGAGAACGTTGTCGAGGACGCTCAATACAACGCTAAGCCGGGCGGGCATGAATGGGGCACCGCAAAAGGAACGGAGTATTATAAAAAACTTACTCCGGGTCAAAGTTCTAAGTTTAATCAAAAACCTGAACCAGTAAAAGTTCCAGTAGAAGAAGATGTCGCAGGAGCAATTAAGGACACAATAAAAAGTTTAGCAAACCCAAGCAAAGTTGTTAGACAAAAGGTTAAAGTTGCTGGTCGTAAATACAATCCTAAAACACCCCTAAATAAAACACAAGCTTTTCATGCCAAAATGAATAGAAATATGTCTCATGGATTAAAACAAGCATTAAGAGCCAAAAAGGTTGCTTGGGTTGACGATGTTAACCACGATGAAGATTTAATAGAAGGATTAAATAAGGAACTATTAGATTACATTAGTCAAGTAGAAGAGCATGGCTTTACAGAACAAGACATTCTCGAAATGGAAAAAGAAGTTGATTCAATGGATTTGGAAGACTTTTTAACATTGGGAGGTTATTCAGACGAAGACTTCTATGATGAAGATGAGGATAATGATGGCGATGTAGATATCTATGACGACTTAAACATTACAGAAGTTCTAACTATTCAAGGACGTATTAAAAGAAGGTTCGCAGCTAGACGTAATAGACAAAAATTAAAAGTTGCGAGGGCAAGGGCATTAAGAAGGTCAAGTTCTCCAGATAGAATTAAACTTAGGTCAACTAGGTCAGCAAGAAACTTTATGTATAAAAGGCTCTTACGTGGAAGAGATAAAACTAATCTCCCACCATCAGAGAAACAACGTTTAGAAAAACTTATTAAACGTTTTGAGCCGATTGTAAGTAGAATTGCTGTTCGTATGTTACCACAAATTAGGAAGAAAGAGGTAGAGCGTCTAAAACGTAGAGGTTCAATGAAGTCTCAGAAAGCTAAGAAATTCAGAGTTTCAAAAGGCGGTTCAGCTTCCAAATATAAAGCTAAGAAATTTAAAATTAAAAACAAGCCAACTCTTAGACCAAAATTGACTAAGAAGGCTAAAGCAGTAGGGAAAAGAAAATGAAAACATTTCTAGAATACGTAATTGAAAATCAATTAGGAGTTAAACAAAGAACAGATATGGCAGGTAAAGGCATATTTCCTAAGGATGGTGCAGGAAAACCTTTAAAGAAACATCTATTTTTTAAAACTCCACAGAAGAATAAAACAACAGGCAAAACTTCTATGCAACCTCATGCTAAAATAGGAGCAACTGCGGACACCTTTAGAAAAGAAGAAAAACAAAAAGGTGTTGACGGCAAAGTATGCTGGAAAGGCTATAAGCGTATGGGCACTAAGAAAAAAGGTGGCAAAACTGTAGATAATTGTGTTCCAATAAAAGAAGTAAGCACTAATACTATGGCAAACTATTCACAGGCTGCACAACAATCAATGAAAAAGGATTCTTCACCTGAGAATGTTAAGAAAAGAACAAAGGGTTTAGCCAATGTAGGTAAAAGATTAGGATTCAAGGCATTCAATAAAAAACTGAATGAGGACGATAAACCTAATAAAACAGGCGACGATGCTAAAGGGCATAAAAGACCTACAGAAGATGGTGCTGGACTTACAGCTAAAGGTGTAGCAGCCCATAGAAGAGCTAATCCAGGCAGTAAGTTACAAACAGCTGTAACAACACCGCCAAGTAAATTAAAGAAAGGTAGTAAAGCAGCCAAAAGACGTAAGTCATTTTGTGCTAGAAGTAAATCATGGACAGGTGAAAGGGGCAAAGCTGCCAGACGTAGATGGAACTGTTAATAGATGATATTGTTCAAAAGCAGGAACACTTAGACCCTATACTATTTGAAAATAACACTTTAAAACCTGACGTAAAGGAAGAACTTTTATCTCTTTTTGAGGAAATACAACCAGGTTGTTACAATAACTTTCCAGACGTTGTTATTTCAGGTTCACGTTCTACTTATTACTATCACGAACATTCAGATTTAGATATAGCCTTTTTGGCTGAACGGCCTTTACCCCATTTACCAAACCTCAGAGAAACTATTATGTTTAGAGGCTTACGTCTTGAGTATTCGGTAGTTCCTAAAGATGCCTTTGTTCATGCTACTAGAATAGGAGTTTATAGTCTTAAAACTGAAACATGGTATCATAATCATGATTGTGAACTGCCTAATGAAGAAAGAAAACAAGAAGCATATCGTATATACAATAGATTAAAAGAAGAGATATGTAACTTAGACCCTAAGGATGTAAAACAATATATGGGATTAAGTCATTTAGAAGAAATAGGAAAGTTTGATAGGAAAAAACTTTTTACACCTTATAAACCAGAACTACCATTAGATGAAGTTGTAAAAGAAGCATCGGATAACATGGGATTCGGTGTTCATATGCATCAGGTGAAATTACGTATACATAATGAATGCCCGTATAGTATATTTCACCCACTAGTATTAGCAACAAAACTAATAATAAAGAATGGCTACTATGAAAAATTAACAGGGCTAAGAGTAAACGGACAAATATGAAAAGACCAGAAGTAGGAGACAAAATAGAACATTTTTGTCGTTTGAACGGAGCATTTCAAGGTGAAGTAATAGAAATATTATCATCACAATTTGTTTATAAAACAGATAAGGGCGAGGAACGTTTCTGTTTATTCAGAGAATTATGGAAAATTGTTAAATAGAGTGGTTTAGAGTTATAAATACTCTTATACAAACAATTAAGTAAATAATATGTCAGAAATAGATTCAATTAAAAGAATAATGTTAGGAGAAATGTCTCCAGACATGAAACGCTTGGACCAACTTGTAAGACAAGGAATGGCACCGACAGCGTCTTTACCTATGATACATCGAGGATTACAAAAACTTCAAAGTGGACAAACATTAAATCCAACTGAAAGAGCCGCTGTTAATAATGTCATGCAAAAGATGATGGCTATGGTAACAGGTGATGATACAGTTTTTCAAAGAACTAGAATGCATACACAAAAAACACGGTATCAAACTGAGGAAGCAGATGAGTTAGAGATAGAAACTACTGAAATTCCATTAAGCGAATTAATGGAGGAAGTAAAACCTCATAAAATGTTCAAAGATGATAAAGTTAAAATGGCAAAAGATAAAAAAGACCATGATAAGTTAAAGAAGAAAGGCTATACGCACGATGACCCCGAGACTAAAGAAGTCGAGGAAGAGAAAAAGAATTGTGGGTGTGGAGAAACACCATGTAAAACACACGGCAAAAAGAAAAAGGATATGGAAGAAGGTATAGATATTAAAAAAGCCGACATGGGAGAAGTAATTAAAGATTTTCAGGATTCAGATGCACCTCAATTTAAAGGTAAATCTAAGGACAAAAAACGAGAAATGGCAATAGCAGCCAAACTTGATGCAAAAGACAAAAAAGAGGAGACCCAAGTGGAAAACACATTAATATCAAAAACGCTTGAAGTAATAGAACAACAAGTAGTAGACAAAGGTCAGCGAATGAAAATTAAGAAGAAGGGAGCTAAAGTTAAGAAGCAACTTTCATCTAAAGACTTCGGACAACCTGAGGCAATTAGGCAACAACCTCATATGAGAAAAAAGATGCCTAACTTAAAGAACGAAACAGAATATTCAAATGTTCTTAAAAGTCTATCTGAAATGGATATTAAATATAAAGTATCTAGACCAAAGGCTATTAGTCCTGAATTAAAAGACACATTAAAGAAAGGTAATAAAGAACTTTCTAAGTCAATGGACAAACTTAAAAAGATGAAAGGCGATAATATGCCGGAGTCTTACAAAGACAAATTTAAGAAAATGCTTAAGGGCAAAGATTTAGGTAAAATGTCAGATGCAGAAACCAAAGAGTTTTTCAAAAATGTAGATAAATCACATAAAGCTGACAATGAGGCATATCAACCAGAACTTCCTGGAATGGGGCAAAAGAAACCTGTTCAACCGGAACTTCCAGGTATGAAACCTAAAACTAAACCTGTAATTAAGAAAACAACTTAACAATTTATAGTATAAATAAAAATAAAATAGGAGAAAAAAATGTCCGCATGGAATAAAACAACTCAGAAGCCTGTCGTAACTGGTTACGATGCAGCTGATATCTACATGGTAGACGAGGCCGAAGTCGCAGCTACTAATGGGATTGCACAACCTGGTTGGGTCCACGTTAAAACTGTAGGTTCTAGAAAACTTTACGAAACTCTAGTAGCTATGGCACAACCTTCAACAGATGCTGAATATGAGGCAGCTGGTGGAGCAGATGACGACGCTGAATTCCCAGACAGTTAATTAGTAATTAACAATGGCTGATCAAAAATTAAGTGAACTAACGAGTGTATCGGGAGCAGCTGCTTCTGATACTCTCTATTTAGTTAAAGATGGTGCAAGTAGTAAAATAACTTTTGCTAATCTTTTAGCTACGGTTCCTACCCCTGTAGCTTTTACAGATAAAGTTACAATAGGCGATGTAGATACAATGACTTCATTGGGTTCTGTTAGTATAACAACTAACGTTACTTATCTTAATAACCTATCATCAGGCGGGACTTTGAGTATTGGAACAGGAACTGAAGGTCAAATTAAAATTATTATTATGACAAGTAATACAGGTGGATATACAGTAGACTTAGATGACTCTGATGTTCAGCACGACCTTATTAGATTTACGGAGGCAGGTCACACTGCTACTTTACTATGTGCCAACGGTAAGTGGTTTATGATTGGAGGAACTGCTACTGTTACTAACTAAATAATGTATGATTGAAATAAATGAGAATAACTTTCTCATATATGCTATAAAGAATTATAACAATCCAGAATGCGAAGGCATGGATGATTTAGAACAAGACTTAAAACGGTTTAAGTATCTAAAAAGATTGTTTGGCAGATATGCGAAAAACGGTGTATTAAGCGAAAGGCTAATACTTAACCATCTAGTAGTGCTATATAATGTGTTCGGGAACTCTGCGACACGTTTACTTTTCTATCAAATTGAGGAAAAGTATTGGGCAATATTAAAGTCCTTTTTAGTTTATTTGAAAAGGGTGCCGTTGGATGAGATAGCAAAGCCAACAAAGTCGGAATTTTTTAACATTCCATTAGATGGAAAGGTATTGGATAAACTTAGGGAAATTTAAATGTCAAGATTTGTAGACTCCGTAGTAGTATATCGCATATTGCGATTACTTTCCACGCCGATTGTTCAATCAGATGCCTATAAATTGGGCCTAGTAGATAAAGACGCCAAGAAAATAAAAGAACCACAAACAAATCAAGAGTTAGAAGCATACAGCTTACTTCAACGTTTCGTATTTAAAATACAAAAAGCATTAACAAGGTCTAGCGATATGAACGCTAAAAGACTTTTAACTTTCGCAGCTGCACTTTCTATTTTAAGAGAATATAAAGAGATAGATGAGGAAACACCAATTGAAACGTTAATCGAATTATTTGAAACAGACCCTAAAGTTCAAGAGCAAGCAAGACTATTAGAAAATCACAATCTAATATCATTTAAAAATTACATACAGGACCTAGATGAAATGATGGGTGTAGGTGGTGGTGCCATTGCCGGATTAGGTGTTGGCCCTCAAGGCGAGCCCGGTGTATCTAAAAAGAAACAAAAAGAAATACAAAAGAAAGGGGGAACAGTCATAAGACGTAACTCTAAATAAATTATGAAAATCCTAATAGTAGGCAACTTTCGCACAGGAAGTTGGACACTCCTTAACAAATTAAAAGAAGAATATAATCTCGGAAGCATGGGTGAGCTTTTTAGTGATTTTAGAGCTCAAGACGCAGACAAAATAATAGAAGAAAAGTTCAACACATTTGCCTATGGTAAAAATGTTATTGCTAAATTACATCCTACACAATTGGAAAGAGGCTTTCTTTTAAACTCAAATGAAATAATTGATATATGTCTTAAATTTTGTAAGTTTTCAGATAAAATAATATATTCACATAGAAGAAATACATTAGAACAAGTTGTAAGTTATACAGTAGCTAGAGAACAGTCAGTAGGTAAAGCATTTGCAAACCCAGAAGCATGGTTAGCCGGAGATAAGGACATGACTCCTTTTGATGCTACTAGGGATAATTACACAAAGGAAATGACTGATGTAGCTTTATTAAATGGGTATAGAAGGTTATTAGATGGGCATAATTATATACAAAAGATATATGAAAAATATCCACGTGAAGTAATTACTATGGAAGATGTCAAACCTTATAACCCATATCCAAATCAATATAAATACAAAGGAAGCTGGCAACCGCCAACAAATTTTATTTTAGGAAAAGGTGAGATGGAACCTAAACCTAATACTGAAATTACATAAATAATCATTACGTAATTAATAAACTATACTATTGGAGGCATATTATGTTACAAAGTTTATTGGAAAAATTAAAAGCCTTTTTTGACTTTAATAAAGACGGAAAGGTTGACCAAAAGGATGCTGTTGATGCAGGAAAAGCTGTTAAAAAAGCAACTGTAAAAAGAGCAAAGGCAGTTAAAAAAGAAATCGACGATGTCGGTAAAGCAGTTAAAAATGTTGGCAAACAAGCCAAACAAGTAGCATCTGCAGCTACAGGTAAAAAGCGAAGAGGTCGCAAACCCACAGTTAAAAAATAAAACATCATGGCTAAGGAATTAGAAACACAAGTTGCTTTATTAGAGAAAGAAATTACTTCTACTAGAGAAGTCTTCTCTAAACTTGATTCTGCTATTGAAAAAATATCAGATGTTTCTAATTGCATTAATAAAATGTTAGCCGTTCATGAGCAGAAGATTGCCCAAACGGAACAAGATACGGAAGATTTATTTCATTTAGTAGAAAAAAGACGTTTGGAGTTAAACGAAGACATGAAGGAGTTGCATAGTAGGATAACAACCGGACAGCGTGAGGCTCAGAAAGAAGCTCATGCCCAGGTTGATAAAATTATGAATGCTATTGGTGATTTAAAAGTTCATATTGAACAAAAGGATTTAAAACAAGATGAGGCTCGTTGGAAACTAGAGCAAAAAATGGCTGACCTAGAAAAAAGACAATGGTTTATTTTAGGGGCGGCTTCAATTCTCGGAGTATTATTCGGAAATATGGACTTTTTGATGTCCTTAATGTCTTGACAAAATAATCTAAACCCTATATAATGCTTGGTATGAGTCTATATATCGACGTTAAATACCTTCAGATGATTTCACATCGTTTTGAGATTTTCAAAAGAAAGGATGATTACACATTTAATGTGCGTTGTCCTGTCTGTGGTGACTCGCAAAAGAACAAACGTAAAATGCGAGGTTACTTTTATAAGAAAGAAAACTCAATGATGTATAAATGTCATAACTGTTCGCATGGCGCTCATTTTGGAAGTATGCTAAAAGATATGGATAGCTTACTATATAAAGAATACGCATTGGAAAGGTATGCAAATAGTTCAGGCTATTCAGATACACGTAATAAAAAGACTGTAAAAGACGCTTTACCTGATTTTAAACCTCAATTTAAAACTAAAACAGATAACAAGTTAGAAGATATTTGTGTCCGTTTAGATATGTTGCCTGCAGATAATGAAGCAGTTATGTATGCTAAATCTAGGAAAATACCTGAAGATAGGTTCAACAGATTATTTTTTATAAATGATATTAAGGATGCTGTTTTATTAAATAATAAATACAGAAATAGCATTCTTACCAATGAACCTAGATTGGTTATACCCTTTTATAATAAGGATAAAGAACTAACTGGGTTGTCTCTTAGAGGTATGAGAGATGAAGCACTTCGCTACATACAATTAAAAATAGATGAAGATGCCCCTACAGTATTTGGTTTAGACACAATAGACACAAATAGCCCTATGACTGTAGTAGAAGGGCCTCTGGACAGTCTATTTTTAACTAATGCCATAGCCTGTGCTGGAACTAGTTTTAACAAAATAGAGCATCTACAACTACCTAAGGGTAATGTTACGATTGTTTTTGACAATCAACCGAAGAATAAAGAAATAGTTAAATTAATGGAAAAATACATTGATTTAGGTTATGGAATATGTATTTGGCCTGAGTCTATAGAAGGTAAAGACATTAACGATATGGTATTATCTGGTATGGATATTGGTGAAATACAAAACATAATTGAAGTCAATACTTTTATAAATTTAACGGCAAAAATGAAACTATCAGCATGGAGAAAATGTTAAATGATTAGTGAAAAAGATTTAAATAAAAATACAAAAGCAAAACTAGTAACATTAGCAAAAGGTGATTTTAGCCTTGTGCTTGATATGTCTATGCTAAAGAAAGAAATGGTAAATAGCATATTAAATGCTCAGAGTAAACAAATAGCTGCCGAAGCTATTGCTAAAAAGGCTCCAGCCCCGACACCTGCTCCTACTCCAGCGCCGACACCTGCCCCGACACCTGCGCCTACTCCTTCCCCGACACCTGCTCCTACTCCGGCCCCAACAATCTCTAAAAGATTTGGTTCGTGGCCCGTGCATTTTGAAAATAATCAAACTCATTTTCGTGTAGTAACCTACAATGCAGAAACTAATGCCATTATTGAAGAACGCATGTTCTTGAGTCAAGAAATGGCAGATTTATACATTAAAAAACAAACAAACATTTAAATAATTATGAAGGAATACAACGGTATTAAAATCGATCTGTCTAGAGATAATCTATTCGACAAATTGGGGTTACAAAGACTAAAAGAAAGTTATATGCGAGATGAGGAAACAAGTCCTCAACAAAGATTTGCTTATGTAAGTAAAGCATTTGGTTCTAATCCAGAACACGCACAACGACTATATGAATATAGTAGTAAACATTGGTTATCCTATTCTACACCCATACTATCATATGGTAAAAGTAAAAGGGGTATGCCCATCTCATGTTTTTTAAACTATATAAATGATACATCAGAAGGACTTGTAGAAAATTTATCAGAAACTAATTGGTTAAGTATGTTAGGTGGCGGTGTAGGTATTGGTTTTGGTATACGTTCAAGTGATGCTAAGTCTACAGGAGTTATGCCACATTTAAAAACATATGATGCAAGTTCTTTAGCATATAGACAAGGTAAAACAAGACGTGGGTCATACGCTGCCTACTTGGATATATCACATCCAGATGTTCTTATGTTTTTGGAAATGAGAAAGCCAACAGGCGACCCGAACATGAGAGCATTAAACTTACATCACGGTATTAATATTAGTGATAGGTTCATGGAAATCATTGAAAGATGTATGATAGAACCAGATGCAGATGATGGTTGGAATTTAATTGACCCTAACTCTGGATTAATTAAAGATACAGTTTCTGCTAAAAAATTATGGCAAAAGATTTTAGAACTAAGAATGGAGACAGGTGAACCGTATATTCATTTTATTGATACAAGTAATAAACATTTACCTGAGTTTCAAAAGAAATTAGGATTAAAAATACATCAGTCTAATTTATGTTCTGAAATTATATTACCGACAAATAAGGATAGAACAGCTGTATGTTGTTTATCATCTGTGAATTTAGAATACTATGATGCATGGTCTAAGGACCCAATGTTCCTAAAAGACATGGCAGAAATGTTAGACAATGTATTAGAGTTTTTTATAAAAAATGCTCCTAAAACTGTAGGCAGAGCTATATATTCTGCAAAACGTGAAAGGAGTATAGGTGTAGGGGCTTTAGGTTTTCATGCTTACCTACAAAGAAAAGGTATTCCATGGGAGGGTATTATAGCCCAAGGAACAAACGAACGTATGTTCAAACTTATCAGGAGTAAATTAAATGATGCAAACATTGAACTCGGAAAAGAAAGAGGAGAGGCGCCAGACGCTAAAGGCACAGGTCAAAGATTTAGCCACGTCATGGCTATTGCTCCCAATGCTTCTAGTAGTATTATTATGGGAAACACTAGCCCTAGTATTGAGCCTTATAGAGCTAATGCCTATAGACAAGACACGCTTAGTGGAGCGTATCTCAATAAGAATAGATATTTGGATGACCTTATTAAAAGCAAAGTTGATGGTAACAAAAAATTGGATTATGACGAAATTTGGTCGTCAATAATAGCTAATGATGGTTCAGTTCAGCATCTAGGTATATTAACAGATGATGAGAAAGATGTATTTAAAACATCTATGGAAATAGACCAACGTTGGTTAGTTCAACACGCTGCCGACAGACAGCAATACATAGACCAAGCACAAAGTTTAAATTTATTTTTTAGACCAGATGCAAACATTAAATACATTCATGCTGTCCATTTTAAAGCTTGGAAAGCGGGATTAAAAACATTATATTATTGTCGTTCAGAGAAACTAGGAAAAGCAGATAAAGTTTCTAAACGTATAGAAAGAGAAGTAATTAAAGAAATAGACATGAGCGCACTCGTTAATAATGATGATTGCATTGCATGCGAAGGATAAAAGAAAATGAATACAAAATTAAAATTACAGGATGAGCGAGATTATTTTAAACCATTCAATTATGCCTGGGCTTATGATGCTTGGTTAAAACACGAGCAATCACATTGGCTTCATACAGAAGTTCCTATGGCTGAGGATGTAAAGGATTGGAACAATAAAATATCAAAAGCAGAACAAGGGTTCCTAACAAATATTTTTAGATTCTTTACACAAGGAGATATAGATGTTGCAGGAGGGTATGTAAAAAACTATTTACCTTACTTTCCACAACCAGAAATTCGTATGATGTTATCTGGATTTGCAGCTAGAGAGGCACTACACGTAGCAGCCTATTCTCACCTCATAGAGACTTTAGGAATGCCTGAGAGCACCTACAATGAGTTTTTAGAGTATGATGCGATGAAAGATAAACATGAATACTTTCTTGACCTTAGCAGTAAGAATGGGACTAAGGCATCTATTGCTACAAACATAGCAGCCTTTTCAGCATTTACTGAGGGAATGCAGTTATTCAGTTCCTTTATTATGCTACTAAACTTTCCAAGACATGGCAAGATGAAAGGTATGGGACAAATTGTTACATGGTCTATTGTTGACGAAACAATGCATGCTGAGTCTATGATTAAATTGTTTAGAGAATATGTCAACGAAAACTTAGAAATATGGAATGATAAAACTAAGGGAGACATCTACACTATTGCAGAACAAATGGTAGAGCTCGAAGATAAATTTATTGACCTAGCATTTGCTATGGGACCAATGGAAAATTTAACTTCTGAGGATGTTAAAAAATATATTAGATATATTTGCGATAGACGTCTTATTAGTTTAGGCCTAAAGGGTATATTTAAAGTGAAAAAGAATCCGTTACTATGGGTTGAGGAAATGATTAATGCTCCTACTCATACTAACTTTTTTGAAAATAGAGCAACCGATTATGCTAGAGGTGCTACTACAGGAGATTGGGGTGATATATGGGCATAGAAAAAGAAGGGAAAATAGAATGCACACATTGTGAAGCTGTTTATACAATAACCTTTGAAGATTTAACTGATTACTATATACCAAAACATTGTGCCTTTTGCGGTGAGGAACTAGAACACAGCGAGGAACTTAGTTTTGATTTAGCAGATGAAGAAGAAGACTAAAGAATCAAAAGGACTCAAAAAGAAGTTCGGGGATAAGCCTAAAATTAAACCTATAAATAAAGATGAAGCATTTAAAAGAATGTGGAGTGATAACGATATTATAGGAAGTGATTATGGCAAGGAAGAAAAAGAAAAAGGAACCTCAAGTTCATAGAGTTTACTGCACATATTTTCCCAACGGAAATTATTATATAGGATATTCCGGAAAGCCAGAAAGATTATATGAAAAATATTATGGCAGTTCTAAATACGTAAAAGAATACGAGGGTGAGCTCGAAAAAGAAACAATAGCAGAGTTCGATAGAAAAGGTTGGGCTAAGATGCAGGAATTTTTATTGCAATGGCAACAACGTAAAGACCCTAAGTGTTTAAATTCTATGTTAAATATCAGATTAAATAAGGAACCATTAACAGACTTTGAGCCTATAAAGTGGTCTCCGAGGACATAAATAGTTATATGGCATTCATTCTATTATTAATATTTTCAGCATTAGCAGTAAGTTCAGTTGCTGCCTATTTTTCTATTGTCGGATTAATTACAATATTCCCGGCAGCTGCCATGTCTATTCTAAGTATGGGTATAGCATTAGAAATAGCTAAACTTGTAACAGCCTCATGGTTGTATAGGTATTGGGAAACAACAGGCGCATTGATGAAACTGTATTTTGTGCCAGCAGTATTAGTTCTTTCTCTTATTACATCAATAGGTATCTTTGGCTTTTTATCAAGAGCCCACATTGACCAAGAGTCCGTGGGTGTAAATAAAGACTTAAACATAGAAGTTATAGAGTTTAGATTAGATGCAGAGACAAGTAAACTAAGAAATGCTCAAAGTAGAATAGCAGGTTTAGATGACACTCTTGCTACATCATTAGGCAAAGATAAAAACTATGTAAACAGAACACAGCGACAAGAACGTTTAGAATTAAACGAACAAATAGATGAGGCAGTAGCAAACATAGATGCCTTAAACTTAGAACTTTTACCATTACGTAGAGAGATTGCAGACTTAGATGCAGAACTAGGTCCTATTAAATATATCTCAGAATTATTTTACGGAGAGTCTACAAAGGAAAGTGTGGACCGAGCAGTAAGAATTATTATTCTATTATTAATATTTGTATTTGACCCACTTGCTATTCTATTGGTCATAGCAGCCAATAAGGCATGGTTAGAACGTAAGGGAGAAATAATAAGTTTTACTAATTTTTCAGATGATGCAGTAGAAGTAGTGAAAGAAGAAGAATTAGGATTTTCATATCCAGACCCACCTAGTGCAGTTGACGATGCAGCTAATGTTATGTCTAAAACTGATGACTTTGTAACAACACAAAATGAAGATTTGGTATCAGTAAAATATGGTGATATTAAAAGAGCAATTAAAAATAGAGACCTATCCTGGTTAATAGACAAAAAAAGGAATAAATGATAGAGGTAACAGATGAAGCTTTGGCTAAAGCGATACAGAAATCGGAGGATGATGGCAGAAGTGTTATCCGTGTTGGTGTTACTGGTGGGGGCTGTGCTGGCTTTGAGTATATTTTTAAGTTTGATGAGTCTACTGATTCAGATTATATTGTAGACTACGGCAAAATAAAATTTGCTATTGACCCAATGTCTAAGCCTTACATTGAGGGGTCAACTATTGCTTGGGAACAGTTAGGTTTGAATGAACAATTTAAAATTATTAATCCAAAGGAACAATCAGCCTGTGGATGTGGAGTGAGTATACAATTTGATGAAAACAAAATACGATAGAATTAAACCTAGTAAAGTAGCAAAACAAATTATAAGATGGTCTAAAGATTATATAGAAGAATCTGGACATAAGGGGTTTGTAGTAGGTATATCAGGAGGCATCGACTCCGCTCTTACAGCTAATCTAATGGCTATGACAGATAAACCTGTTCAATTGTTATACTTACCTATAAAGAATCAAGGTAGCGAAGCAGACAGAGCCTACGCGTTGGCTGAAGACCTAACCTCTAAATATGACAATGTCTCATTTAAAGAGATAAATCTTATTCGTATCTTTATGGAGTTTCAAAACAAATTATATGAACATGATAATGAGTTAGCATTTGCTAATTCAAAGTCAAGAATAAGAATGACAGCTTTATATCAAGTAGCACAGGACTTAGGTTACTTGGTAGCAGGAACAGGAAACAAAGTAGAAGACTTTGGAGTAGGGTTTTTTACAAAATACGGAGACGGCGGAGTAGATATAAGTCCTATTGCTGACCTAACAAAAACAGAAGTTTATATAATGGCAAAAGAAGTATTTGGCGATATACCTGAAACCATACAAAAGGCACCACCAAGTGATGGACTATGGGACGACAGAAGAAACGATGAAGAACAAATAGGTGCTACATATCAAGAGTTAGAAAAAGCAATGGCAGGTGAGAAACCTTCCACGCCTAGAGAATTAGAAGTCATACAAATTTATGAAGACTTACATAATAAAAACAAACACAAAATGAAACCTATTCCTGTATGCAAGATAAGATACACTTAATACATACTGATTACCCACTTGACCTAAAGCAAATTCTACAGGATGCTGAGGAAGCTAGTGCAATAAAAGAAACATATACAGATGATAGGTATGATAATCAAGCAGTAGAAGGGTGGGACATAGCCAGGTGGACATCACCTTATATTGAGAAGATTGTAAATGACTTTGGTTTTGAAAAGGTAAAAACAAGT
>Ga0208767_1000235_pt1 | contig 41630 bp, 40 predicted proteins | sample VirMetDEL_Mar_21_FD_184514 | JGI IMG/M metagenome (GOLD analysis project Ga0208767, IMG submission 184514) | Aqueous microbial communities from the Delaware River and Bay under freshwater to marine salinity gradient to study organic matter... | ecosystem: Environmental > Aquatic > Marine >...
CAAAGCCATCCGGACGGCATACCACTCAAGGAAGCCACGGAGTTCCCCGCCAACACGGTCGGATGCCATGATGTCCGGGGTTACATCGGGCCGGACGACGCCATCTGCGGTGAACAGGGGTCCGGCTCCGTTGTCCATCTCCGCCTTCCACAAGGCGCGGAGGGAATTCTTCACGTTGGGTGGCAGGGTCTCGAAGTGGGCGTGCACTGCCTCGTGCAGAAGATCACGCGCCATGCCCTTCTTGCCGTTCCACCCGAAGATGCCGAGGAATGCAGTGATCGAGTTGTTCACCCGGTCGTAGGCCGCCCGGACATTCGGGTCAGCATCAGCGGCAGCCAGATCAGCCCGGACATCCAACGGGATGGGCTCGGTCCCGTCGGTGATGGTGTTCCAGACGTTCATCAAAGCCTCGCGGGCAGCCTTCAGGTTGACAATGTCGGCCTGCCGTTCTTCCAGCACCTCGCCAGTGAGGTCCCGGAGCCCGGCGTTGGCGTCGATGATCTCCCTGTCTATCTGTCCAAGGATTCCCAGCTCCGTTTCCGGAGCGAACAGGTTCTGGTAGGTGACGTCCTTGCCCTGCCGCTTCAGCTGCACGGCCTGACCCAACTTACCTAAGCCGGTGAAGCCGGTCCGGACAGTTGCGCCGGTCACGGTTGCCAGCCCTAGCCGTTGGCCGGTGGTCCCTTTGGTGAGTTCCGTGTTCTCCAGACTGTTGAGGGTCTCGATGATGCCGATGTTGGCCCCCTCGAATGCAAGATCGTCGAGCGAGCCCTTGGCAATGTCGATCCCGGCTCGTGTGAACCCTGTCTTGGAATCGCCAGCGGTGAGGACTTTGGCAATCTTTGCTCGAACAGGGCTGATCGCAGCTTGCCTGCCTGCTTTGGCAGCGGTGACTCCGCCGATACGGCGCCCAGCCGCAGAGAGCCCTTTTCCCACGGGAACGACATTAGCTGCTGACAGGAGACCGGCCGCAGCCATGCCAGCGTTATGGCTGCGGCGAAACGAGTCAGCATCCCGAGCTTCATCATAGTCTGGGTTGGATGCGAGCTCGGACCAGTAGTTGTTGAGGGTCTCGCGGGACAGGGTTTCCGGCGCGTCGGAGGCGATGGACCCCACGGCAAAACCGGCTACGGCTCCCTTCGGTCCAGCCAGCGATCCGGCAGCTGCGACAGGCGCGGCCTTGCCCAGCATAGCAGCCACGCCACCCGTGACACCGCCAGTAAGGGAGCCTTGACGAGCAAACCACCCGCTTTCGACACGCCGCTCGAATTCCGAATCCGCCAACGCTTGGGCCCGGCGTTGCGCGTCCGGGTCCGTGGTAAAGTTAAAGGTTCCCTTCTGCCGTCCGGGCAGGGGGAGGTCGCCACCGCCAAAGACAGTGTTCAGGAATGCGTCGTTGAATTCCTCGGCGAACGCCTTGCCGAAAGTTTCCTTTTTGGGGTTGAGTAAACGCTCCCGGACGTTGGAGTGGAATCCGGACAAGCCGTGGACACCGCCGGGACCATACGTTTGCTCCATCTGGCCGACCATGCGGTCTAGACGGGCGACTTGTTCCTGCGGCGACATCTGCTGGAATCGAGGATCAGCCTCGATCCCAAACCACGCTCGATGTAGCGGATTGGCTGGCATGTCTTAGAAGAGGAAAGCTTCGTTCGATGGGTTGAGGTTCATTGGTGCGGGCCCCTGCTGTCCGGCCGCCGGGGCAGGGACAGCATTGATGGCCGCCGGGTCGATGTCATCAAAAAACCCTTGCCGCATTCCCTGACCCATACCGGGCCGGAACGGAGACGTGCGTGCGGGCCCCTGCTGTCCAGCCGGCCCCTGCTGTCCAGCCGGCAGATTTGGCGGATTTGACGGAGTCTGCCCAATCGCGCCGAACCCGTTGGCCGGCGGCGGAGGATTTGACGGAGTCTGCCCGAATACTATCGGACGGGCCTGTCCAGTGTTCAGGTCGACAATCGACGCCGGCGTCTTTATGTCTCCAAATCGGTCCATCAGCGCCGCCATGGGCTGGTTGTTCGGTCGCTCGGGCAGCGGCATAAAGGTGGACTTTGGCAACTGAAGTTGCAGGGCCTCGTTGATCCCGGACTGGTCTCCGTTGGCCACGGCCACGCGGTATTTGGACGCGATCTGGTATTCGGTCTCGGCGATGCCACCAAGCTGGTCCTCCAGTGCGCCGACCTCACGTTGCAGGCGATCTTCAAACTCGGGGGTGAGCTCCACGCCGGTCTGGTTCAGGAGATATTGGTTCTTCTCCCACTGCTGCATCAGCTCGCGCTTGAGCTGACGGCGGGCTGTGTTGGCCTCCATGAGCCGCTGGGACTCGGACTTGCTGTTCTCGTCCAGCTCGAGCTGTCGGAAGTGCAGCTGCTTCTGCGCCAGTTCTTGGCTTTGCTTGTGTTGCTTGATTGAGGCGCGAAGCTGCTTGCGGCGCATCTTGGCATCCGTTTTGGCTTGGGATTCGAGGGCAAGGTTGTGGCGGGACTGCTCGCCGATGGTTTCCTCGTGCCGGGTGTTGAGTCCACCCTCCCGCATCTCCGCGAGGTCGCGTGCGGCCTGCCGTTGGAGCTGGCTTTCCTTCCGACGGAACTTGCGGTCCTTCGCAGCCATCTGGATTTCTTGCTCCATTTCCTTCTTCCGCATGGCGGCGGCCACCAACGGTTGTCCGAGTTGCATTCCGGCCTGAAATCCGGCGAGTAGGTCACGCATTGGCTACCTCCAGTTTGCTGTCCATCCAGTTCCGGATCATGCCCTTGATGTCCGGGCGATTCTTGATTGATTCGGCGATGCGCTCGCCGTTCTCGATGTAGAAGCGGCGGAAGTTCTCGGGCGCATCCTGAATCACCCACTTGCGGAACTTCTTCCACTTGGGGTTCTCCTCGCCGTAAACCTCTCGGGCGACCCAGCAGCCGATCAGCTTGGCGGCACCAAGCTGACCGCCAAGGCCGGCAGCCATGCCGAGGCCTTGCATCCACGGGTTGGACTGGTTCGACATCTGGGTGTTGTAAATCTGGGCCTGTGTCCCAAACGTCTGCTGTGCGAAGGCGGCGGCTGCCTGTCCGGCGTTGTTGTTCTGTGCAATGCCTTGAGTGGCCAGCGTCGCAAACGGGGCTGCGCCAGCGGAAGCCTGACGAAGCTGTCCGAATTGGGACAGGGGTGTGGTGCCGGCCAAGAACGCGCTGGCATTCTGCTGACGCTGCTGGAAGACCTGCTCGCTCCGTCCGGAGGTGGCCATGGCCTCCTCGACAGCGGGAGCCACGCCGAAGATGTTGCCGCGAGCAGCCTGTGCGGCTCGGGTGGACTGCTCCACCGCCCGTCGCTGTCCCTCGGTCATCGAACGTCCGGCCGACAACTCGTTCGTGACGCTCTGTCCAAGCTGCTCACGCAGAGCAAAGCCGATTGGGTCGGAGGCGCGGAGTTGTTCGCGAGAAGTCTCAAGAAACTGCTGTCCGAATTCCGCTTGGACGTCCAGAAGGTCTTGAGCGCGGGCGAAGGCAGTCTCCCGATCCACACCAAGCTGGGCCCGCTGGATGTCAGCCTCGCCAAGCCCGGTGAAATCATACCCCACCATCTTCTTGCGACGGCTTGCGCCGCTCCCCACGTATTCACCAAGCCACACCTCGCCTTTGGTCCCCAGTCGGGACGCTTGGTCGATCTCCCGGCGGGCGGGAAGGGTCTCGATGTCGGCAATGATGCCTTCGCGATTCGCTGCCGCGTAATCAGGCGGCGGCGGCGGTGGAGGTGCGGAACTTCCCATAGAGGTGCCTTTCAAATGTTGCAGCGTCGAACGTGCGTCGTTTGTTTCCAGTCAATCGGCGGAAGCTTACCTGCTTCCGGAGTCCATATCGGGTCTTCATGGCCAGCCACAACGTCGGGACAGCCTGCGAGCCGACCGCGACATCAACAAAGATGGTATCACCCATCTCGTCGTGAACATACCAGTCTTCGTCATCCATGCCAGCAGACAAACACCGGGCTGCCCCCACCCCGATGACCTCGCTGTCCGGACCACCGTCATAGATCACGGCCATCCGCCGCGTGTCCAGCGACCACTGGACCCACTCCATCAGCCTGCGGTCGGACCACTTCCGGAACATCTCCGGAATTTCACGCCGCAAGAACAGGCAGACCAATGTCAGGGTGTCATTCAAAATTCAATTCGCATGTTACGCAGGAACGCGGACAGCGTCACGCTCCGGATTGACATCCGATTGGCGGACGTCTGAAGCTTCACCTGCACCGTGGAGACCCCTCGATACTTCAGGAGGTTGAACGCCCGCTTAAACTGCCCGCCGCTGGACAGGACAGCTGGGATCGTGAACGGGATAGTCAGCGGGTCGATCTCCGAGCGGATGTCGTCAGCGATCTGGACAAAGTTCATGTCATTGATAGACAACCAGACGTCGATCAGAGCGTCCGAATTGGTGAACTCCAGCTGGATGTTCAACAGGTCCTTGTCCGAGATGGGGTCATTGAAGCTGAAGGACCGCAGGGTTACGTAGCTTCCGATGTCCGATTCGGTGAGGGTGATGTCCGTGTCCACTTTGGATGCGTCCTCGTATTCTCGGAGCTCCCCTTGGGGCGTGCCCACGTAGAAGCCCGGCTCGTTGCCGAACCGGGAGCGGATCATCAAGTTCGGGGGAGCCGCGTCGCACCACTCGGACACCCAAACTTTGTGATAGGTGTCATAAATTAGCCACGTGTCGTTTTCGGCGGCGAGGTTAGACGGGAAGGCGAGAAACACCTTGTTGTCGTAGAACTCCATGGACGCTTTGGCTGCGATGGTCCAGTTTATCTGAGCGATGTAGTTGTGGACCGGGGCGGAGATGGTGTCGGTGATTTCGCGCTGCGTTTCCTGAAACAACCGGCGCAGGGACTGGACACCCTCTCGGGACAGCCACCAGACATCGAAGCCGACTTGCGTCGTGGTCCAGTGGGATACGCATCCGATGATTGAGCTGACCTTCTGGATCGTCCAGTTGGCCGGCGACGCCCCCACGCAGTCGATGACGTAGACAGAGTTCGTCTTGAAGACCACGATGTTCCGGTTGTCCCAGCTGTGCAGCCCGGTGATGGGCTCGCCATCGCTGCCAATGGTCAAGCGGTTGGATACCGGGAAGCGTTGCGGGACAAGGATGTCCGAAATTTCCAAGCTGTCCGGGGCGTTGACATTATTCTTGAAGACGCGCTCCGTATGCCAGCAGGCGATGTTTCCCTGCGGCGGTTCGGTGATCTGGTAGGTAAAGGTCGCGCCTGTCCCGGACGCACTGGTCGTGAATCCGGCCGGGGCCACGGAGTAACCTTCACCGACGACAGCACCCGAACCGAAATCCACCTCGGTAATTCCACCAGAACCGTCCACGGCGGCCACGCGCATGATCGTCTGCACCTCGTAGGTTCCCCCAGTCAGGGTAAGCAATTCCCCTACAACGTAGCCTGTCCCGGCAAAGGTGATGGTCGCGATCTCGCCGACGCCGTTGTTGTAGAGCGTGGTGCCGTTGTAATACTCGGAGCCCCCGTCGCCGAAAAAGTAGGCGTTGTCCCCGCCTTGGAACGCAGACACCCGACCCTCCAGCGTGTAACCGACAATCGTCGCCTCGCTGGAGTTGTTCCAAGCCTTCAGCGTCTCGGTGGTGCCATCATCGGTGGCCATGAGGATCAACTCCTTGGCCGTGGTCTCGTAGTAACAGATGCCGGACACCGGGTCGCCGGACGTCGCCATCCGCGCCTTCAACCCGCCGCGTGTCCGGATGCGTCCAGTGTCGGTCAGGACCACGTTGTAGCCGACGGCGTATTGGTTGGGCAGCAACAAGTGCGGCAGCACGGTGGAGTTCATCCCTCCACGGAAATCCGTGGAGAGGTCGAACACTGGTTGATCGTCCAGCTCGTTGTTATCCCAGAGAGGCATTAGTTCGTAGGCCAGTTTGCGTCGGCAACGGTCAAGTCAGTGTCGGCAATCAGGCGGGCCTCTTCCGCATCGATGGCTTCGATGGTGTCGGCCAGAGATTCCAGTTGATCCAGCAACGAAGTGTCCTGCCCACTCGCTTGTCCCTTTCCTTCCTTGCGCACACGCTTGACGGCCCGCATCATAAGGTTAATCTGAGACTGGATGTCGGGGGTTCGGATGACGTCCTTCTGAGCGTTGGCAGCGGTGACAATCGCCTCCTGCCTCTCGGCCTCAATCTCCTCGGCAGATTTCTCTGGCGGCGGCACGAGGACGTAGCCCTTGCGGGTAGCCACCGAAATGATTTGGGCATCAGAAGGGTCGATGAGTTTCTCGACCCCATTGGGGTGTCGGTAAAGGTCTTTCATGATTCTCGCCCGAGGAATTCTTGGAACTCTTGAACTGCGTTGAAATAGTCAGTCGCCTCCGACGACGAGAACGACCGACCGAAGGAGAGCCACTGGCAGGCACCGGACAGAAACCAGTTGCCAGCAGACCCCACTTCGTTGCCCGCCATGGCGTAAACCTCATACGTCGGGCGCACACCTGACGATCCGGTAGCGTTCGCCGCCGAGGCGAACGACGTCGAACTGTTTCCCTTGTAGAGATCGTGCCGATTTGATGCCGATCTGTCCGAAAGCCAGAGACCGCCGGCCATGCTGTCGGTATGCTGCGTCCGGCCACTGCCCGAATACCGGTTCCAGTGATCGGTGTAGGTGTCAGTCCCATGTTTGGGGTATAGGTAGAACGCTTGGCCGGCACCGTTGGCCGAACCGTAGATCAAGTCCGCCAGAGTCCCCGTTTTGTCGAGATAGGCACACCCATGCGAATCGTAAATCTGCATGTCGGTTGAGGGCGTGATCCCGGTCTGGAGGTAGTGTGCCGACACGCCTGTAAGCCCGACTGTCTCTGAGTAGTCGCCGTCGTTAAAACTGACGCTACCGGACGGGTCGCTGCCGATGACGGCATAGAGCGGAGTGCGGGCCGCGTTAAAATTCTTCCCGACCAGTGGCAACACCCACTCGTAGGCGGCGGTAATGTCCGCTGCCCGGCTGCGTTGCATGAAACGGTCGAGCGCAATGGAGCCACGAGTCGATGGCTCACCCCCATTGGCTGCCGCTCGGCGTTGCCAATCGAGCACCTGACTGTCATGTCGACGGTATGCCCTCATTAAGCGTAGCCGAAGAAAAATGTCGCAGAGATGAATTTGACGTCGCCAACAATCTCATCGGCGGCGTCGCCGGCGTGGCGCGACAGACGCAGGAACAGCATCTCTCCCGCAGCTCCGACGTCGGCAGCGGCGACAGTAAACGCGGCCGTCTCGTAAATTTTGTTCGCTCCCGCTGTGGTGTTGGCGGTGTCGGTCACGGTGTCCGCAGTCGACCAAGCAGCGTCCATCTGCTCATCGTTCGCGAGCGGGAGAGTCTGGAGATTCCATTTCACCGCATCCGTTCCGGTGCCGCTCGGAGTTGTAGCAACAGTCCACTCGATCTTGACCGTGATGTCGTTTCCGTCCCAATCCGCAGGAACCTTGAGGCGACACTGGACATACTCCTGCGTCGAGTCGTCGAAGTCGAACGTGGGCAGGGCGACATCATTGGTCGCCAGTTCGACGAAGCCGGGAGCAGCACCGTTGGTGACCGGAGCATACCATGCGCCGCTGTCCAACTGGATGGGTTGGGGGCTGACACCGCTGCCGCCGCCGCCGCCGCCTCCAGTCTGATTGGTGACTTGGTATTCACTCCCGCCATAGGCGTAGAAATACAGCTCGCCGTCTGACTTGGCGTAGAGGTGCGAAGTGCCCAAAATGGGAGCGGTCGGCGTCGTCGTGTGGTCGAGGATGTGGTGAGACGAAACCTGCGTCGTCGGGCCGGCAATGTTACCATAGAAAGTAGCGTCCTGCGCACTGTCCAGATGCAGGACTGCCAATCCGCCGACATAGAACTCCCACTCGCTGCTGCTCAGGTCAGCGTAGGTGGTGTTGTCCAACGTCGCGCCGAACACATTCGCGTAGACGTTGTATTCGCCGTAGTCGAAGTTGTTGGTCACTACCAACTGGCTGGCGTCAACCGACAACGCCGCCTCGTGTTGAGTGACGCTGGACGCCGAAATGCGGGCATCCGCGAACGTCCCCGACACGACTTCGCTCGCCGCGTGAGCGTGCGTGTGCGACAGCAACTGCAACAGCGTGACCTCGTAGTGCCCTGCCGCGCTCGCGTCGTAGATGACAAGAGTGTCGGCGTCGTTGGTCGTGCCCATCGCTGAGTAGCTCGGGATGTCCAGCGCACTACCAGATGCAGTCAAGTCCGTCTCCGTCCCGGTGTCGTCTTTGATGTAGACCTTGCCGTCCGTCTTGGCATAAAGCGTGACATGGCCTGCAGGCGGAGTCGCTGGAGGCGACCCCTCAACAAACGTGTTTTGCTCAATCCAACAGTTCAACCATCGCTTGGTCACGCTGCCAATGTCTTTAGAAAGATCCGCAGTCGGCAATACATGGTCTGAGAAAGTCTTGTTGGTCAGGGCATCACTTGAAGATGCAGTAATGTATCCCTGCCCCGAGTGGTCGCCCCAGCTATACGCCGTGTCCCACTCCGAGGAGTTGGCGATGGCTTGGTCGAGTCCGTAAAGATGCGCCGTCAGGTTGTTAATGTTGTCGGCTTCCGTTGGCGTCGTGGACGGGGTGTAGTTGGACGGGGTCCAGTCGATGTCAAGCTTGTCGCCGTCAATCTCGTCGGACCCACCGGTGATATGGTTGGAAGCGTGTGCGCCGCCGCCCGCTGCAGTCGTCTCAACCCAAACCGCCGCGCCCAGTGTGGAATCCAGACACACATACTCCTTGTCGTTGGTCAGGTCCAACCACCGAGACCCTACGGTGTAGGCTTGTAGCGAGTCGTCGTTGACGGTAGGGGCTGCTGTAGCGGCGTGGTTGTTCTTCGTGGTCTCAATTGCCGTGCCCGCCGGGTCCATGTGGACAGAACCGTAGGGTTGACCAGAAAAGACCGACATCGCACCAGCCGAGTTGACCTTGATCAGCGACGTGGTGAACGTCAGACCCGCGTTGACCTGACTCAACGCCAAGCTCAACGCAGCCTCGTGCTGAGTGACGTTTGACTCCGCAATCCGGGCGTCAGCCATTGTGCCGGAAACGATCTCGCTCGCAGCGTGAGTATGGGCGGCAGCGGGAAACGTGGCGGGGGCTCCCGTGATGTTCGCCCACGCTACGGCAGACGCGCTGTCCGCCAGCAGGGCGTGGTCCACCCGTGACCCATGGTTGTTGACGTCGTAGGGGTTGACGTTCGTGCTGCGAGGGATTGCCGTCGCGCCCGTGGGATTCGAGTTGCTAGTATAGGGTGGATTGTTCGCCATAAGCCTCATCGACAGGCACAATAACCTGTCGGTTTTGTTGGTGATCTCGTTCTGCTGCGATCAGCTGTGCCACCAATCCAACGGCTTCTTGACGTTTCGTTTGTGCCTTTGCGAACTGGCGTTCCAGTTCCAGCATATCCGCAACCGCGTGCGCGATCAAGGCGTCGTCCAGATTGGAAATCGCAGGGGTGTCATTGTCGTGACGTAGCGGAGTGCAGCGACGCTTCACAAGGATCGTGATGACTTCCTCGGGGTCGCTTGTTTCAAAGTCGTAGACCAGCTGGATGCGCTTGTGCCGGCGTTCTGTCTCGTCCGGGAGAATCACCCCGACTTCGTCGGGCGTGGCTTCCACGGTATTGATGATGACAGAACCAACCGTCACGGGCTTCGACCCGTGGATCAGCTCGTCGTAAAAGTTGATGGAGGTGACTTGGGACGTTCCGGACAGGTTCAGGGATTCCTCGCAGGTCAGTCCGTTGTAGGTGCCCCGGAGGCGAACCACGCCGGTCGTGTCGCTCGTGCTGGTGGATTTGATGGTGACCTTGTTTCCGTTCGGGTGGGTGTGTCCAGCGACGTCAGACAGCGGCGTATAGGCCATGCGGGCCCCGGTGTCGTCCAGTGCGCCGGGGTTCAACAGGAAGATATCCTGCCGGGACACCATCTGAAGGTTGCGGGCGTCGCTGGCATTGTCCTCCCGGACCTGCACAATCTTGTCCACCCAGTCGGGGAGAATGATCTCGGCCGTGGTTGTCCGGAGTTGGATCGTCGCGTGGACCGACATCCATGGGTGGAAGTCGTAGACAGACTTGTAGCGACGCTTGAGGAATTCCTTAGCGTTCCTTTTCGTGTCGGCGTCGTCCACACCAGCGAACAACACGACATGGTCTGCCATTTCAGCGAGCGTCATACCATAACCCGAACCACCACTTCCCACTGGTCTGCTGGGAAATTGTAGCTATTGCTGGCGGTGAAATCAGGGAGGCGAACATCCACTATTCCGAGCTCGATGTTCACCAGCACCTTGTCAGCGGTGATCCACACGGCCCCGGCGGAGCGAGGCGCGTTGTCGCAGCCGCAAATCAAGGAATAAAAATCCAATTCCATTCCCGCAAAGATGCCGTTGCCAAGGCCCCGACGCGCCCGCAGGCGCACAGAGACCGCGCTCGGAACACGTTGCAGTCCGTGCTTGAACTCAATCTGCTGTGCGGCAAGCTGGGCGGGGAGCTCAATCCATGGTGACGCCTGTCCGGGCGTCCCCGTGGGTTTCAGATTCGAATCCATGATTATGCGTAGTCGCCCGCGTGCGCCGTGAAGTCAATCGCCACGCCGGGGGAAGCCTGAGTCAGGACAACCTGCAATTTGGAGGTGGCGTCCTTGAGGAACGCCCCGAGCTGCACGGTCTCCGAGAACGGCGCGAGCGTGTCGGACACAGTTCCGGGGTCAGTGATCGGGCGATCAACCAACACACGGGCGGTGCCTCCGGACACGATCATCTGAATCTTGTATCGAGATGCCGTCGTCAGGTCACCCAACGCCACGATAGTCACGCTGTCCACCCGCGTGCCGTCAACCACACCGGTGATCAAATCAACCGGGGTGGTGCCGGACCCGTTGGGGATTTGCGCGTTTTCGGAACGCGGAGTCTTAACAAAGATGGGGGTCGTGTTTACTGCCATAGCTTATGAGAATTGGAGGTGATTGTGAAAGGCGATGATGGGGCTGGCAGTCACGGCTGCGGTTGCTTCGACAGTGGCGTCTTGCCACGTTCCATCGCCGCGAAGCAGGGCGTTCTGTTCACCAGCCGAGGGGGCTGGGACCAGTCCCTTGGTGCCGGCGGCATAGGGCGTCGCCGGTGCGAAGTCGTAATTGGTGGGCCGGACAGCGTCGGACAGATGTTCCAGATCGATGGCCCCGGCAGCGATGTGCTCGGAGTCAACCGCGTCGTCGGCGATCTTGTCGCCCGTGACAGCGTCGGCAGCGATCTTGGCGGTCTCGACCGCGTCGGACTGAAGCTTGCCAGCAGAAACAGAAAGGGCCCCCAACTTGTCGTTGGTGACCGCTCCGCTCTTGATGGTGGCGTCATCGACCAGCGCATGGAGATTGGTCTCGTTGACCGTATCTCCATTCGAGTAGGTGTGACCGCGTTGGATGTCTGCGCCCATGATGTCTTCGGGGAAGTGGGGCGGGGGCTGAAGCCCCCACCCCGTCTCATACCCTTACTACCAATTAGAAGGTAGCCTTCTGGGAGCGGATCATCACGCCGAATTTCTCGTTGAGAACCTTGGCGGCGTAGTAGGCTTTCCAGCCGACCATCGCATACTGATTGAGCGGGTCGGTCTTGTCGGCCTTGTTGTTGATGACCAGCTGCGGAGCCATCGGGCCGGGGGTGCCGGCCATCTTGATGGTGCCGATGCACTCCTTGCCGAAGACCCAGCCCACCTCGAAGGTGCCGGTTTCGCCAGCGTCGACAATGACGTCGTAGTCGAAGTCGGGGTCGGTGACTTCCTTCGGGTTGGTCGCCACGACGACCTTGACGTTGAACAGCTTGCCGATCTCACCCCGGTAGATTTTCTCCCCGGACTGATACTTGCCGATGTCCAACCAGTTGGCGTCGCCACGGATGTCATACGCCTGACGCGGGGACAGGACACCGATGTAGTGCCCGCCCTCGAACGTCGGGGCGCGATTCTCGTGGAGGATCGTCGCCGCTTGGTCGAGGTGACGCGCCACCAAATCAGAGCCGGCGGCGACGTTGACCTGCTGGCCAGTCTGTCCGGAGACGTCGTAGGCCGTGTAGGCAGTGTCCCGGATCAGGGTGTCCAAGTGCAGGGCGGCTTCCTCACCCATGCGGGCCGTCTCCAGCTCAAGCTGGCGGATCAGGTCCGTCAGCAGGCGGGTGTCCGTGATCTTGGTCAGGTCCCCGTATTGCGAGAGGCTGACCTCGACCTTGTTGATCGTCGCGAGGGTGTGCGTGGTCAACGGCGTGCCCTCGGTGAGGGAACGCACATTGTCCACGTTGGCTTCGGACCGACGGAAGAACCGCATGGTCTGCGTGCCCGCGTGCTGCGGGAGGTCAAACTTCTCGGCGATGTCGGCGAGAACGAGGTTGTCGACCGCATGCTTCAGGAAGTTGCGGTTGAACACCGCTGGGATATGAGTGTGGTTGAGACCCGAGCTGGTCTCCGTGCTTGTTCCCGATCCAAAGGAAATCGGATTAACGCCGCCGCCGGGCGTGCCGCCAGTATCAGTCAATGTTGCTGCCATAATGCTTCAAATTTAGGTTGCGCTAAACTCGTTCTTGCTGCCGGGCCTGTCGAAGGAGTATCTCGATCTCCTGCTCAGGCGTCAGATTTCTCTGAGGCGGAGCAGCTTCACGGGACACCTGTCCGGTCGGGTCCAACTGCGTGTTCTTTTTGAGTTCAGCAAGTTCAGTTTCCAAACGCTCTACTTCCGCTTCGAGCTGTGGAACTGAAGCCGCCGCTAATCGGAGCTTGGCAACCTCCACGGCGGCGGTGATGCCACCGGGATGCGCTTGCAGGAGGGGAGCCCAGTCGCCCGTCATCAGGGCTGTGGACTCTTTGAACAAATCAGACTGTGGGTCATTCAGGTCCGCGTTCTCGCGGATCAGCTTAACCCGGTTGGCCTCGTAGGCTTGCTGGAACTGCGGGGAGTTTGGTCCCTCGTCCCGCATCGCCTTGTTGGCATTCGCCTTGCCAGCCAGCGTGGATGCCAGCTGCTTCGCGGAATCGAGGTCTCCCTCGTCCAAGAACTCGGCCAGAGTGGTGGCGATCTCGTCCGGAGAATACTTCGGCATCGGATCGTCCGGGGCCACCCGGTCCAGCTCTTGGGCCCGCTGGTTGAGCGTCGCCGCTAACTGTTCAAGTTGCTGCGCCCGCTGGTCCAGTTGGGTTTCACGGTCGGCAGCTTCCTTGTGACGACGGTCGGCGTTCTGCCAACTCTTTTCCAAGGCTTGGGCCTTCTTCTCCTTTCGAGTCAGTGGCTTCTCACCATCGGGTGGGGCCTGCTGGCTTTCGGGGGAAGGGGCCGGCGTCTGCTGTTCGGTCTGCTGCGCTGGTTGCTGCTCACCCTCGGGGGTGGATTCAGTTCCAGAGCTCTCCGCTTCTGCGGAGCCCGATGCTTCGCCCTGTTGTTCAGGAACTGCCTCACCGTCGGGAGGCTGCTGTTTGACGGTTGGCTGGACCACCAAGTTCTTCTCGGCTTCGGTCAGGACCGAATGGGGATCAAGTCCCTGATCGGCTGCTTGGGCCATCTTGGTAAGGAGAGCGACTTCATCCGAAGGGCTCTCACCCAGCCTGTGCTCGACTGCATCAACTACGGGTTCTGCTTGTATCATTGCTCGTCCTCTTGTGGCGCGACGCCGGCCTGTGTCAGTTGTTGAATCTGGACCAACAGTAGCTTCATACCAGCCACCGTGCCAGCCTCAAATTTGTCGTTGCCGTTGAGAACCACCCGTTGGCTCTCGATGGCAACATGCGTGTTCAACGCAGCTTCGAGTTTGCGACCAGTGCCAGTGGTGAAGAATTCCACCAGTCCGGCCCGGTCGCCCTCGGTCCATTCCAAATTATCCATGAGGCGGGACGTCCGCCACAATGCTTTCCAAAGCTGCCACAACCTACGCACGAGCTTAATTAGGCAGAGCCGGAGCATTCTGTCCAGCCTCAAGTTGGGCGGCCTGAGCCGCCGCCTGAGCCTGTCCGACAATCTGTCCCAGCATTTGGATCATGGGTTCCAGTTCAGCCAGCAGGGCCTCCGCTGTCTGCGGGTCCTTCTTCTGAAGCTGACGGAAATGCAGGTTGGCGTGGTTCGCCAGCAGGCCAGCCAGCTCTGCGGGGACGCCCTCGCCGGTCTGGATCCGCCGATCCACGAAGCCTTTGAGAATGGACAGGTGGATGGCGTCGTTGTCCGTGGGTTTCACCTGAGACGGGAAGCCGATGATCATCCGGGCAATCTCTCCAGCTTGATCCTCGGACTGCTCGGCGGACTGGGTGTCATTGTCCATGAGCAGGAACTTGACGTCCTGCGGATCGCCAGCTGCGATCAAGTCGCGGGTCAGGTTCCGTTGGTTGACGTCCGGGTTGCCCTGCAACAGCTGGAACCGCTCCACCTTCTTCCGGTAGACGAACTGGGAGTTCAGGTTGTCGGCAGACGCCAGTGGCTCGATCTTCCAGTATTCCGTGAGCGCGGCCGGCGGCAGGTTCAACAGCTCGTTCTGGTAGAAGAACGACAAGTCCCGCTTCTTCTCGGCGGTCAGGATCACCCAAGCTTTACGAAACGCCTGCGCGAGCGCGAGGCGGAACACGCGGGAGCGGAGGTCCGTGACCTGCGTCATAATGCTGCCGATCAGGTTGACCTCCGACGCTGTCCGGCGTTCGGAGCGTTGGAGCTGGGACAGGCCAGCGTCCGGAATACCTATGAGCTGCTCGGCCGTGAGGCGCGTTGTGTTGATCTCCTGATCCCAGCTGACCGGCGGGGAACCCATGTCCACCTTCCGAATGTTGTGGGGGAGAATCTCACCGGGACGCATCCGGACGTTGCCCACATTCACGGTGGGTGAATCTGCCGTGAAGATGGGGCGATTGAACACCGTGGTGGCGTCCAGCTTCTCGTTCCAAAGCTTTGACATGGACATCTGCATAGAAGCCACGCGCTCCGGGATTCCCCGACTGGCGTAGTAGCCCTTGTCCTTGATCTCGGCGTTGAACTCCACGAACGCGCATTGCTTTGCTCCGTGGGGTTTGATCATGGGCTGCCGGACAAACTTGGTAGGACAGCCGGGGGAGAAGCTGAAGACCTCGATGCGGTTGTCGTCTGTCCGGACATGGCACTCCCACACAATGATCGTCTCGGGCTGTCCGGAGTGGGTGATCCCCTCCCGTTCGATTTTCTCGCTGTCCCGGAGACGGGCTTCTTCCTCGGCGTTGCCCTCTTGGATGTAGGGCAGGAGGTTCTGGTCGTAGGACTTGTTCCGCTTGTAAGCGGCTCGGGACAGCTGGTGGACCTGCACCACCCAGTCCGCGTCCTCCAGCTTCACCGTCCCGGACGGGACAAGGATCATCATCGGGTCCACGGAGTCGAACGCCACTTGGCCCTTCAGCATGTCCCAGCGGACCTTGGCGATGCCTTTGCCGCCCATCAGCATGTAGTCGGCGATGGACACGATCTCGTCCTCGAAGTTGGAATCCTGCCGCAGCTTGTAGTCGAACCACTGTCCGGCGGCGGTGGAGAAGTCTTGGAGGTCTTTCTTCAGGGCGTAGAAGTTGGCCACCAGCTCATTGGCAAAAGTCTGCTGGACGAACAGGGGCTTGAGCTTCTCGATCAGCATGTCCACCAACGGCCAGTTGATGTCGGCCGCGCCGGGCCATGGGGCGGAGGGTCGCTTCAGCCCGGAGTGGCGGAGCTTATACCACGTGGCTTGGCGTTCCTCCCACTGGGCTCGCTCGGACAGGCAAGCCTGCGCTCCGTCCATGATGTCCCTGATCTTCTCGGGGACGTCCGTCATCTGTGTGTTGGGTTCAGTCGTGGGTGTCATTTGTGTGAGAAGGCAGCGCGACCAAAGTCCCGGACAGCCCGATAGTAGGTATTAGCGCGGATGCCCCGGATAAAGAGCAAGAGGAATCGGAGGCCGGGGGTGCGGGTTGTGCGGGCTTCAAGTAGAGCATGAATGTTAAGCAGCATACGGTTGTCGGCGAGCAGACGATCAGCGGATCCACCGCCGCGTTCATAGTCCCAATCGTGAATGTCGAAGGCTTCGCGAACATTGCATCCCCACATGGTTACCGGAACCTTAATTCCGTCAGCCGCGCCAGCCCCGTTACAGATGGGGGCCCGGTCATTCGGGCTGGACATCCAGTAGGAGTCATCCGCCTGCAACCCATATTCATAGTATTGCGTGCGGAGGGACGGGTGTGGGAAGCGGCTGCTCATTCGTCGGGCGGGGTGTCCGGACTAGGAGCATTCAGTCCGGGGATAGAGTTCTTCAGGTCGGCCAACTCCTTGATGACCGATGACACACTCCGCACCACGCCGTCCAATTCCTGCTTCGTCGCAATCCCCTCGCCGGTCACCCCGGCGTTGTTATCCAGCATTCCCTCCCTTGTCCCGGCAATCTTTGCCACCTCAGATTTGCTGACCGCAGATTTCGCAGACAAAAGGCTCGTGTCCATCAAGGTCACCTCCGTCGCATTCGTAGCGGATAGGAGGATGGAAGTGACTTTCCCGCTTTTTGAATCGAACTTGTATTCGACCCCGACGGCGTTCGTCGGGTTGACGGCGTCCCAGTAGACACGGAGCCCGGCCTCCTGTTCGTATTTCCCGACTGCACAGCCAGTAAACAAGATCGCAAAGACAGAGACCAAGAAGAAGGAACGGATAGTTTTCATAAACCAGCAAATGCACCTGAGAGTTGGTTTTCGTATTCGTCTGCACCCACGCCGTCTTCGTCGTCGTCGGCATTCCATTGAACGTCATCAGCGTAAGTCGGGGGGAACATCTTTGCAACTGCAATTGCAGACAGGACAGCGTCCGCCCTGTCCGGGCTGGTGAGGCCACGAGCCTTCATGTCCTCCTTGCGCTCCAGCCCCATCTTGTTGGCGGAGGATACCACGGACTTCCGGCTGGTCGCCTGCTTCATGGTGATGTCGTCATCCGGGAGAACCACCTCACGCTGCTCGATCTGGCGGGACGCTTGGTGCCACAGCTCACTGCCGAGGTTCTGGTAATACTCGGGCTGGCTGGCCTTCCAGTTGTTCAGGATGCGCCGGACAGGGAACCCGTTGGCAGCTAGTGCATCGTTGATGGGATGACCCAGTCCGCCGTCGTCAGCAAAGATTCGGGTCACGGGGACCTGCTTCTGGACCAGCAGGCCGGCGGCCTTGTTGGCTGCGGACATCGTGTCCGCCTCTGTCCAAGCAATCACATCGGTCACCACATTGCCGTTGACGATGGCGATCACGTTCTCGTCACCACCAGCTGCCCAGTCGATGAAAGCTGTCTTGATCCCGAACTCCGGTTCCGGCGGGTTGTCCGCACAGTTGGCCCAGCGGGACGGAGCCACCACGAAGTCGGTGACACCAACCTCCCGGAACTTGGAATAGATCATGGACTGAACAAACCAGTGGTCCTCGCCCCAGTAGTCCAGTTGGCCCTGAATCCACTCGTCGGACAGGTGGGGGCAGTCGTGAGCGGTGACGGTGTGCTGACTGAAGAATTCCCGCTTACCATGGAAGGAATCGGCGAAGAAGCCCTCCGCTTTGCCAGTGGAGGACATGATCAGGATGCGGAGGTCCGGGGCGTTACACCGCTGGACAGCCTGCCAGATTTCGTCCGGGATGGACTTGGCCTCGTCGAGGATCAGGAGCAAGTGCTCGTTATGCCAGCCCTCAAACTTGTGGGGGTCGTCGGTCGAGAAGCCAATGGCCTTCGATCCGTTGGGGGCGGTGAGGTTGGTCTCGTTCAGCTTCCACCCCTTGCCCAGCCGGTCGGCGTGGGAGTGGATGTTGCCCCACAGCTGCTCCTTGACTTGTCGGTAGACGCCGGCAGTGGTCACCACCTGAGACTTGGGAAAGACGGCGCAGTGCCACAGCAGGAGGACCGTAGCGATGCCCTGTGTCTTGCCGGACCCGTTGGCTGCCCGGAGGGTGACAGGGCGGGAGCCAGTCGCGACATCCCACATCACCTTGTCCTGCCACTCGTAGGGGGTGAAGCCGAGAACTTCGCGGGCGAACCACCCCGGCGTGCCGTGGGCGGTCTGATCTGAGATGATGCCTTTTTGTTTGTCGCTCATTTAAAAACACCCCCTACGTATAGCGAATGGGGGCTCCCCCCCCCTCCCCGGCCCCACGGCGCGCGACTCGCGCAGGGTGGGGGGGGGCTGCCGGTTCAGGGTAGCTGATCCTGAACCTGTCCCGAAGGGAGGGGCTTGGTCGTCGCTTGCCGTTTCAAGCCAGCCGATTTCCGCTCAATCTGGGATTCGAATGCTTGCCAAGCCTCGGCCAGCTGAGAACACACGCCGCTAGAGACTTCTAGCTTGTGCGTGTTCTCCACGGCCACTTCGGTTTTCGGATTGAGACCATGAACACGTTCCAATTTCCAAGCATGTTTCTGCCAAACCCCAGCTGGCGCGTCGTTCAGCGCGTCAAGGGTTCGCGCTGAACTCTCACGAGCTGCTAGATCGATTTCCTGAGCAAATTGCGGGTTTTCTGTCATCCATCGATGACAAACTTCGACGGAACAAACGCCTTTGACGGCCAAGCGCAGCGGCAAACCCTTCAGAACGTAGGCAATGATGTCCGAACCAGCATCCGGATCAAATTCACGGGGTGGCCTTCCCGGTTTTCGCGCGGGTAGCACCTCAACTTGTTGAGGTGCCGCGACGCGGGGCGTGGGGCCAGAAGGTTTGTTGCGTCGCTTGCGGGACGGCGCGGGAGCCTTCGGCTCGCGTGCGGTCCTTGATGCGCCAGTCTTCGACTTCACAGGCATAACGCCAGCGTAACGCGAGGAGATCGGTCTGTCCAGTTCGCGCACGGGGCGAAGCCCTGCGCGTGAACTAGGGTTGACAAACGACAGCGAAAATGCATCAATGGTGGCGTCGTTTGACAGCGACAACATTCCGTTGCCGGGTAAGCCCAAGCGAAAGGGCGAAAGTTAATGAAGCCTGATGTCAACCGAGAGATTAGAACCCTCTCAAGCTGAACCTACCGCGAGGTTTGTGCAAGCCTGACCCCTAAAAGGGGCTGGAATTCAGGGACTACGGTTCCCAAGGCCAGACTGTGACAGAGTCTGGATGTGGTCGAAGATAGCGCATCGACGAATTCCACGAAGGGAATCCCGCCCACCAGTCTACAACTGGAGCAACGGCGGGCTCCGCAGGGAAACCACGGCTACTGGTGGGGGATAAGTGATCTTCATGGCTCGGCTATCGTCTGAAAAAACGACGAAGCAACAAAGACCCCCTGATGCCGTAGGCATGAAAAAGGCATCTTCATCCGGCGGGACAGTCCGGTTTCATTGTGTCCAAACCAATCGTTCACTCTCAACTGTGTAGCAATCTGTCGCCAAAGCGACAGCCCCCGGTTCTACGCCGGGACACACTTGAGCCACCTCGGAGAGGTGGTTCAATCGTGTCTCGCAACCCTAACCCCTAACCAGAAAGGTTATTACCATGTCGAAGTCCACCACCACCATCGTCAATGCCTCCGCCCTGTTTCGTCAAGCGACCCACGCAACGGAGACGCTGAAGGCGTCCAGCAAAGCCCGCGTTCTCAACCAAAAGGAATTCCGGGACGCTACTGGCCTGAAAGGCCAGCACATGAAGCGGGAGTATCGGAAATATCTCACCGATACGAACCGTGAAGTCCGTCAGTCCATGTCGAGTTACGACGTGAAATCCATCCGCCACGCCAATAATGGTAAGACCATTGTCGTTACCTACACGCCTCGGTTCAAGGCCACCAAGCCCCGTCGTCGCAAGGCGACGAAGTAAGGTTCGGACAGCCTGATTCTCCAGCCACGGGGCTCCCTCCGGGGAGCCTCGCACTGGGCAATCACGCTCAACCCCGGTTTAGTCAGCCGGATAACCCCTAAACGAAAGGAAATCAAAAATGGCTATCAATACATCAGACCTAGAATTCGTAGTCGGACCCCGCGCCACCGCAATCGTGACCTCGGTCCCGTCCACGAATCGCAACGCCACAAAGAAGTGGCTCCGGGACAACGGCGTCTACCACGAAGTGGCTGGGGCGTTGTCGCTGGCGGAGCTGACCGACATCGTGCGGGACGAAACCGACGGTCTCCTGAACCACGCCAAGGACAGCGGCACGGTCGAGGAATACCGGGCCGCTTTGTCCAAGCCAACCATGCCGGTCCCGCCCAAGCCGACGCCGGCTCCGGCTCCCGCTCCGAGCCCCACGCTGGACACCAGTAGCTTGGGGCTGGGCATCCTCGAAGGGGCGATCAAGACGCTGGTCGTAGACGTTGTCAACAGCACCCCGTCCGGGGTGAACGAAGACGAGGTCAAGGGCATCGTCAAGGGCATCCTAGATGCCGAGGGCATCGACGAAAGCAAGATCAAGTGCGCCGTCGCGAAAGCGATCAGGGACGCCGGTGTGCAGGACCTGATCGACGCAGTCAACGCCACCGCTGGCACCACTGCCCGCACCCCGGTCGTGGTCACCGCTGCCAAGGGCAGCAAGATCATGGCGCAGATCGCTCCGTTCTACGTCCCCGGCAAGGATAGCGGGACGCAGATCATGCTCACCAGCCCGCCGTCTTTCGGCAAGAGCCACACCATCCGGCAGCTGGGGCAGACGTATGACGTTTACCTCGAGCACGGCTGCTCTGATGACCTCGACGAGGTCACTACGCTGTTGGGTAATCCGTCGCCGGACGAAGACGGTGGCTTCATCGTCTTCGATGGAGTCATCGTGGAGGCTGTCCGGGCTGCGGCCGAAGGCAAGAGCGTTCTGCTCCTGCTCGACGAGGTCCTTCGCCTGCCCACCAAGGCACAGGAGTGGCTGCTCATGTTCATGACTGGATACGAGAAAGCAGACGGCAGCGTCTGGTATCGCCTCCGGACACGCCGCGTCGAGGATCGTAAGCTGGAGGTGATCGAGGCACCCGCCACTCACTTCCACCTGATCTCGGCCACGAACCTCGGGTTGATCAACCCGGTCGAGGCGTTCTGGTCCCGCTGGGAAACGTGCCGCATCGAATGGAACGAGGCGGACGCCACCGCCATCGGCCAGTCCATCATGGATTCCTTTGGAATCCTCGCTCCCGCCGCACCGGCCAAGCCGAGGCTGGCCAACGCATTCGCCAAGCTGATCGGCGAATCCCGCCGGGCCCTCAAGGAGGGCAAGGTAAACAAGCCCATTGACTTCCGCATCCTGAAGCGGGCTTGCAAAGCCTGTCCGGACCCGACCGAACGCGGCATCGCCGAGTTCATGGCTAGGCGCATCACTAACAACTGCGCCAGCTGGGACGGCGACACCGGCGACATGGATGCCGAGTCCAAGGGACTCACCGAAGGCTGGGCCACCACGCTCAAGTCGATTCACGGGGCTGTGTAACAGCCCTTTCCTCTCTCACCCTGCAACTATCATCGAAAGGAACTCAATTATGTCTCTGATCACCGTCAAAGAAACTGTGTCCGCCATCAAGAAGGCGGTTTCATTCTGCAAGCGGCGTCCCGTGGGCCGACAGAAGGAAGGCGTCCTTCACTACCTCGCCAACAAGCGGGTCAACGGAGTCGACCGAGTCAATGTCGACATCCGTGAGAAGTTCGACACCGCCTGCTGGAAAGTCGACACTGTCCGGGGCCGCCGCACCCACCTCATCCACATCGGCGACGACATCGCCAAGCGGTTGAAGGCGGGGCTCGCTGCCACTACGAACCGGCTCAACTACCTGAAGTCCTTCGCCGCCGCGCTCACGTGGCACGAGGCGGAGCACGGGCTGAACTCCGAGCAGGACCTGCCCCGTGTCGCCCAGCTGTGCGAGGATCGGAAGGTCCCCTTCCGCCTGCTGAACCTGTTTGAAGACGCTCGCATCGAGCACCTCGGGAGAGAGCGGGTGAAGGATGGCCGCCGCCAGCCCCGTTTCGGCTGGGTCAAGTGGGAGGAATGCAAGCCGCACACCTCCGAGCCCGGCGCATGGTTCTTCGCTCATGTGAAGACCGAAGCGTCATCGTATGTCGGTGATCGGGCCGCTGTCCGGAGGCACACCCGCTGGACAGGGAATGCTCACGACGACACGCTTGTGACGCAGTTCTACCGCCGGGCCTGCCGCATCCCGTCCACGCTGGCCATGATCCCGCTCTGCGAGGAATGGCTCCGCCACTTCCCCGGACTGCCGCAAGGTTGCGACTGGGTGGAGGACAACATCGGCGGCAAGGAATGCCCCATCGCCGTGACCGAAGGCAAGACCGGGTCCGGATACAACGAAGGCGGTGGCTCCATCACCGGAGGCAACGAGTCCAAGTATGACGGCGAGCTCGCCACCGGCGACACCCCGACATCGGCGGAACAGATGGAACTGGAACCCTTCCTTGCTCCGAAGAACAAGGAAGGTGATAGCTGGCTGGCCAAGTGGAAGGGCGTCGATTGGAACATGGTCCGCCGCCTGATGCACAAACTGATCGGCATCGTCCACCTCGCTGGACACGCACCGACTCGGGTCGGGATGTCCGGCTCCCGCCTCCACATCCCCAACGTGGCAGCCCGACGGGCTGACTGCTTCCGGGGCAACCGACAAGACAACGGCAAGCCTAGCCTGACGTTCATCATCGACTGCTCGGGCAGCATGTGCGGTCGGGACTTCAAGGACGGCGAGAACCTGTTGCTCGCACTGATCGGGATGCACCGACGGGGAATCATCCACGCCGACATCTTCACCACCGGCGGAGGCAAGCACTGCCAGATCAATCCGCATTGGAAATATGAGGTCATCGAGAGGCTGCTCCCAACCCACGGTTGCGAGTCTGTCCGGGCCACGTTGGAGGCACCGAAAGTGCGCCGCTCAATCCGGTCGACCGACACAACCATCGTCTACACCGACGCTCAACTGACCGACGGCAATGTCAACGCCAACCAGTATCGGCGGATGGGTGTCGACCTGCTGGGCTGCGTCACCGTCGACGACCCCGGACTCAAGGAGTCCGCATCGCGGCAGATGGCCCGCCACTTCGGAGCCTACTTCGTAGAGGACTCGGCACCACAGCTGGCCACCCGCATCGTCAACCACGTGGCACGGAGGAACCATTGTGGGTAGAACACGAAGGCTGTCCTTCACGGGGCGGGGACACACTCCCCGCCTCGCCTCGGACAGAGTAACCATCCGCAGTCCCCGCTTCCGCAACGCTAAGGCGATGGCGTTGGAGGCATGGGAGGAACAACAGTTCGTCGCCACCATCCGCAACCTCAACATCAGAAAGGAATCAGAATGACTAACCCTTGGATCACCTCATCCCGTCCGGCCCGTGTCCGGACCCCGTTCAAAACCACGAAGGCACTGCTCGTCGACGCCATGGCGGCGGGCAGCGTGTTCGGAATCTCGTTCGACTTCGTCGTGCCCGGCAAGGGTGACGATGACAAGATCACCGACCAGCTGCTGGACTGGGCAGACTTCCATGCCCTGTCCATCGGCGGCGTGACTGGACACAAGTCCGAGTTCTCCGCTGAAGCTCGCACCGAAGGTGACAGCCTGACCGGCGTCGAGTTTGCGGGAGCGGTCTTCGACTTGTCGAAGCGGTTCGACAACCTGCTGGACGGGACAGCCAGCTGGACAGACACACAGGAAGCGACCACCCCGCCGCTTACCTTCGCCACCATCCGGCTGTCCAAGCTGGAGAAACTCAACCACATCGAAGCATGACTACGTTTCTCCACATACCCAAACACGACGAGCTGCCGGACAACCAGATCGTCGTCCCCAACCCGGACACCAAGACGTTGTTGAGTCTCGACACCTGCTCCCGCTACCCGGTCGGGACACCAATCCTCATCGACGGCTTCGAGATCAGGACTCACGTTGCCATGCTGAAGCCGGGCTGGTTCAAGTTGCGGACACCGGTCAACCTCACCCCGACCGGAGTGCCGGCTGGACACGCCGACCTCGTAGTCGCAGCCAGCGACGACGGCAAGCACGAGATCGTCATCCATCTCCGCCCCGGTAACAGTTCATTCACCGCAACCCTAACTGACTACGACCTATGAGCATAAACCAGCAAGACTACTGCCCGCCAGACGAGTTCAACGAGGAATTCAAAGGCTGCCCCATGTGCAACGGCACGGGGATCATCCGCACCACCATCGACGAGGAACCCGCCGAGGTCCGGTGCTCGACCTGCTTTCCCGTGGGTAGGGAGGTGGGCGCATGAGCTACGAAGTCATCACCATCCCCAACCTCGACCGAGGCATCCGCCTGTTCAAAACCGACCCGCCCCCTACGTTCTGGGGGCGGGTGTCCATGTTGGAACATCTGGAGGCGACGCTCGGAACCGAGATCAAGCGGTGGTATGTGGGCCGGACGCCGGGCCCCCCGACCCACCTCGTCCGGTGTAACATCGCTGTCCGGTGGCCGGAACCTGACCGGGAACCTGTCCATCCCGACGAGCTCGGCGGATATCACAACCATGTGGCGTTCGACATCGCCCTCGTCATCCCCCTGTTCGGCGGGATGGGCGAAGACAACGGAGGGACAGCCGTCCCCGGACCGGATCCGGTCAACGACTGGACCATCCCCTACGTCGACGAAGGTGAGGCCCTCCTGATGTCCGGCGACCAGCTGCACGGGTTCACCGTGAACACCAGCTTCTACCCCCGCCTCGCGGCGACCTTCTTCTGCCGGCCAAACTGAACAAACCGGACAGGGTGGACCTTGCACCGGACAAGGTCCACCCACTTCACCCCTGTAAACACAGGCTCAAACCAATGGGGGTGGAGCACCATGGTAGGAGCCCCGTCTGTTAGGGTCCACCGCTTAACCCGGCACACACCAACGACTTACGCACCCTCTGTAGTATCTTTCTAGAGAGAGAGAGAGAGAGAGATAAAAAGAAAGATATAATATGGTATGTATATAATACGACCTCGGACCATGGTCCTACGGTCCACCCTTGGTCCACTTCGACCCTGCAAATAAAGGGCGAAACGAAGGTGGCCCCCCCCCTCAAACCGGGTCCACTTTGGAACATGGTCCACCACCGGCATAGCTTGACAACCTACAACCCTGTTGCATAACTAACACTCATCATGTCTCACCGAAACAAAACCGCATCCTTACGACACTACCCTAAACCGGGACAGAAACCGTGGCTTCTGGAAATCCCCGAATCGTATATTGGAAAGCGAATACGACAGCGATTCAGCACCGAAGCCGAGGGCAAAACCGCCCTAGAATACCATACCGCCCGCGCACGTAAGGGGGCCAAGCTCCCGATCTCCACCCCCGAAGCCCTGCTCCTTGCCCGCTACCGTGGCCGGCTCTCCCTCACCGAGATGGGCCGGGCCTTGGACGGTGCGCTGGCCACCAAGGAGAAGTTGATCACCCCCCTCCGCAAGGTGGCCTACCTCTACCTAGACCACGTGGATCGCCGACACCGGGCCGGATCCGTGTCCGACCTCCATGCCCGTGACGTTGAGCGGATCATCCCCATCATCATGGACCACGATGTCGGCGACACTCCGCTGGACAAGCTGGCCAAGTCCGACATCCAGAAATGGATCGACAGCCTCCCCCTTGGTGAGAAGTCCAAGCGCAACTACCTCGCCCACTTCCGCACCATCCTCACCTACGCCGTGGCCGAGGGCTACCTGTCTGTCCCGCCGGCCACCGACGTCATCATCCCACCCGAACCCCGCACCATCCCGATCATCACCCCCGACGAGATGCGCTTCCTGCTGGCTGCCGCCAAGCGACTGCGCTGCCATCCCACCTACTGGTGGTTGATCTTCGGTGGCTTCGCCGGCCTCCGCACCTCCGAGATCGAGCGACTGGACTGGTCCGACATCCGCCCCGAACACGACGGCGAGCTCTATGTCCGGCCCGGCAAGACCAAGAACTCCGAGCGGTGGGTTGCCTTCACCGACCCCCTCCACTCCATCGACTGGCACCTCATGCCCAAGTCCGGCAACGTCCTGATGGACACGCCGAAGCGGAAGCGGCAGGACTTGGTGGCCAAGGTCTACGCACTGGCCAAGACCTCTGTCCCGACCAACGCCCTGCGCCACAGCTTCGCCAGCTACCACCTGTGCTGGCACAAAGAGCCGTCCATCACCGCTGTTCAGCTTGGCCACCACTCCCCGACCCAAACCTTCGCCGCCTACCGCCGTGCCGTCACGTGGAAGGACAGCAAGGAATGGTTTCGCCTCGTCCCACCCATGCTCCCATTCCCCCGATTCAAATGACGAGAACGACGACTAATATTACGACAAGTATTGACAACACCGAACAAACAAGACATAGTCCCCTTATGGAAAATCTCCTGACAATCACACAAGCCGCGAAGCTGCTGACGATCCACCCCCGAACGCTGGATCGGTTCGCCCGCCGTGGCTCCATCCCATCCTACATGGTGGGCCGCCGCTTTCGCTTCAAGGAATCCGACCTCGAAAATTGGTTGGAGGAACAGAGGGTCACCCCGCAACCGACCACCACCGAAGCTGAATAACATGGGCACCTTCCGCACAGGACCGGACATGCTCTCCGAGCACGAGGACCTCATCCACACCGACGCATTCAACGTCGAGGTGGCTATCGACCCCGGAGCCAACGGAGGGTTTGCCGTGTCCTTTCAGGGTGAGCTGCCCTACACCTACCGGATGCCCCGCACCGAGGGGGACATCCATGATCGGATCAAGGACATCACCAAGGCATCGGTCATGGTGGGGGCCCGGTATCGCTACGCCTACGTGGAGGAAGTGGGCGGCTTTGTCGGTGTCCACCAGCCGGGCTCGGCCATGTTCAAGTTCGGTCGCAACTACGGGTTCCTGCTGGGAGCCCTGCAATCTCTCGGCTGGCATGTCCAGCTGATCAAGCCCCAAGCATGGCAACGCGCCCTTCGCCTGCCATACAAGCGGGGCAACTCCAACACGGAGTGGAAGAACAAGTTGAAGGCAGAGGCACAACGGAGATTCCCGAGCCTCAAGGTCACCCTTCAAACAGCGGACGCGCTCTTGCTGCTCGATGCAGCCCGGCTGATCGCGTCCCACCCCAACACCAAAGAGAAAGGAAAGACAGATGGCAAAGACACGTGAAGGCGGGTCCTCCATGGCCCATGACATGTTCCCCGAGGGCTCACCCCTCCGCAACTTCAACAAGCGTTCGTGCATCCTTGCATTCCACCACGGGATCAAGACGGTTGGCGACCTCGACAGCTGGCTGTCCAGCCACAAGACGGCGGTCGCTGCCGCCAAGGCGATCAAGAAGCACGAGCTGACCGGCGATCAATCCGTCAAGGAACTGTTCGCTGCGTCCACCCTGCCGTGGTCGATCTCCGACGTCCGCATCGGACAGCAGGCTCCGTTCAGCCGGCGCGTTGCCGAGCTGGAGGAATCGCTGGCCGACGCGCTGGAACAGTTGGACGACCTGCGCCTCCGTCACGACGCGCTGCTCGCCCGAGTCAATGAACACCTCGACGGTCATCGCCATGAGTGTTGATCTCTACGATCACCAGATCGAAAACGCCGTAACCCTTGCTCGGTCCATTGCCGAGAAGGGGGCGGCGTTGGATACCAGTGACACCGGCACCGGCAAGAGCTACACCGCTCTGTCGGTTGCCGAGATTCGCCACAAGAAACCCTTCGTCTTCTGCCCCAAGTCCGTGGGCCCCAGCTGGGAAACCAAGTTCTGTAAGTTCGGGATGCTGCCCGAAGACACGTGGTGGATCAACTACGAGAAGGCCCGCAAGGACGACTGGCTGGACAAGGCCGGGCTCGACCCCAAGGAGTGGCTGTTGATCTTCGACGAGTGCCACCGCGTGAAGGGCAAGGACACGTTGCAGGCCCGGCTCGTGAAGCAGGCCAAGGAGATGGGATACGAGATGCTGTTCCTGTCCGCCACCCCTGCGGCCACGCCGTTGGAGACCCGCGCCCTGTTCTATGCCCACGGCATCACGGGCTGGGGGAACTGGTGGTCGCTGCTCCCCAACTTCGGATGCCGGAAACAGACTTGGATTCCCGGCTCCCCGTGGGGTTGGAAGCCGAAGGACGACCTCGAAGCTGACGAACACATGAAGAATGTCCGGGCCCTGTTCGGGCAGTCCATGGTCCACACCCCGTGGCGGGACGTCGACGGGTTCCCCGAGTATGCGCTGGCTCCGGAGATCGTGCGCTTGTCCGGGCCCAACAGGAAGAAGCTGGACGATGCCCGCATGGAGCTCGACCCGTGCAATCCCGGCAGCCACACCGTTGAGCGGGTGCTGATCGAGGACGTTCGTGTGGCGACCATGGTGGAGCTGACGCTCGACTTGGTGGAGCAGGGGCACACGGTCATCTCGTTTTTCAACTTCCGCCAGCCGCTATCCAACTACTGGAACAAGTTGCGGGACAACCCGAAGATTCGGCGATTGTTGTGCACGCTGGAAGGCAGCACACCGTTGGAGATACGCGCCGCCATCGTGGACCGTGTCCAAAAGGACACGTGCCGCGTGCTTGCGTGCCAGTCCCAGTGCGCCGCCGAAGGCATCGACCTCCATGATGTCACCGGCAAGCATCCACGGGTCAGTTTGATTTCCCTCCCATATTCTGCCACGATCTACCGGCAGATTTTGGGGAGGACTCACCGGGCCGAAGGTCGCTCTCGTGCCGTGTTCAAACCCGTCGTGGTTTCGGACACGGTGGAGCAGTCGCGCATCCTTCCGGCGATCACCCGCAAGATGGACAACCTGTCCACCCTCCTCGACACCGAACTATACTAATATGGACCAACGACTCCAGATAAACCAACTGCAACAGCAGGTCGCCACGTTGTCGACCCAGCTGACGAACTGCCAGAACAGCCTCCGCGCTGCGTTGGCTACGAACCATCTCGTGAACCTGTGTGCCGGTGGGGCTGGCGTCGCCACCCTCACCCCGGCCAAGGTTGTCGAACGGGCCTACGCTGTCCGGGACGCCCTGTCCGCCCGCATGGCTGCTGATGCCGAGGCCGCCGCGCAAGAGGAAGCGAAGGCTGCCGAGGAAAAGGCCGCCGCTGCCAAGGCCAAAGCCGTCCAAGCGAAGGCGAAGGCGCAGAAGAAAGGACGACGCTAAGATGCCCGACGTCCACCACGAACACGGACCGAGCTCGCTGAACTACAAGCGGGTGTGCCCGGCATGGCGCAACCGCGAGGGTTCATCGGAGTATGCCGACGAGGGCGAGCTCATGCACAAAGCAATGGAGACCGGCTACGACGAGGCTCTCGATCACGAGCAACTGCAGATGGTCGACAAGTGCCGCAGCTGGATCAATACCATGATCGCGTCCGGCCATGCCGACGATCAGCAGAACGAGGTGAAGCTGACCATCAAGGCCGGCGTCCACGAAATCTTCGGGACCACTGACCTGCTCGTGATTCAGGATGACTGGACACGGGGCACGATGGTGGACTTCAAGTTCGGCCGACTGGCTGTTCCCGAGGCCGAGGAAAACATGCAGGCTCTTGCCTACGCCATCGGCATCTTCCAGTTGTATCCGAAGTTGGACAAGCTGGACGTCGTGTTCCTCCTGCCCCGACGGGACGAGGTCACTCGTTGCTCGCTGACACGGGACCGCCTCGCCGATTACGAAAACGTCATCGCCGAGATTCTGGATCGTGTCCACGCCACTGAGCCGGAACAGGTTCCCTTCAAGGGCTGCGAATACTGCAAGCACCAAGGGTCCTGCCCAGCGTTGGCCGGACACATCTCAGCCTTGGCCCACAAGGCACCCGAGGGTTTGACCCTGCCGGAAAACATGGACGTCAGCACCATGACCCCCGAGGAAATCGACGAGTTCGCCCTGCCAATGGCACGGCTCGCCGAGGCTTGGGCCAAGTCAGTGAAGGCGCGGGCCATGGAGATGATGAAGGACGGCACCGAGTTGGCGCACCACGAGATCGCCTATCGCGCCAAGCCGCAGAAGCTGGGCGGTCCGATTACGGACTGCTACGCCCTGTGCAACCGGCTCGGCATCTCGCTCACCGACTTCCTTGAGTCGTGCAGCCTGTCCATGTCGCAGCTCCGCTCCAAGGGGAAGCGGGCGAAGATCGCAAATTTCGAGGGAGAGCTCATCGCTGGTGGGTTCCTCTCGGACAACAAAGAGAAATACGAAACCCTCAAACGAAAGTAGAAAGCACCTATGCCAACAAACAACGAAGCAAACACTCAAAGCACGGCCCCCGTTGAGGCGGCCCCGCAGTCGGAAGACAAAGCCCTCGCCACCACCGTTGCCACGGACGTCGCCCATCCCATTGGACAGATGTTCGACGACATCGATGGCGAGATCGACAAGGACGACATCATCATCCCCCGCTTGGCTTTGTGCCAGAAGGGGAGCAACCTGCAAGACGACTTCCCGGTCGGCTCGTGGGTGATGAACAAGACGAACCAGATCGCCGAGCTCGGTGACGAGGTTCCTTTCACGCCCATCGCAGCGTCGAAGTATTATCAGGAGAACACGGAATACGAGGCGGGCGGTGCGATGCCCCGTCGATTCCGGACAGCCGCCGAAGCGCAGGACGCTGGCCTGCGCCTCGACTTCGACGACGAGACCGGCGAGAAGCCCGAGGTCCAGAAGTGCTTGGACCTGACGATCCTGATCCGCTGGACAGGGAAGGACGGCGCGTCCATGCCGCCCGAGTTCAACCTGAACTTTGATGGCGAATACTACGCCATGGTCATGTATTCCATGTCCAGCTGGTCGTCCTACCAGAACGCGGCTCGTTGGATTCTGTCGGCCCGGCAGATGCACATGCCGACCCTGAACCACCGTGAGTGGACGATCCATTCGGAGAAGTCCCAGCTCAAGAACGGCAACACCTTCTTCATCCCCCGCGTCAAGCAGGGGCAGGAGAACACCGCAGACTTCAAGGCGTGGGCCAACGGCCTCGTCGGGAAGTAACCCTTCACGGGGCTGGCGGACGGACGAGGCTTAGGCCCGGTAAACAATCCGGGGTGGGTAGCGAGCGGTCCAGTCAGCCCCTTCATCTTTACCATTAGTAGAAAGGAAATCTCATGGAACAACTGGAATTGAATCTGAACTTCAGCCGCAGCGCAAAGGTTAGCCGCAAGGCGCGTTACCTCAACGACACGGACAGGCTCTTTCAGGACATGCTCGCCCTGATCGAGAAGAAGAACAACGATTACTCCGGAGGCAAGGGCGTGGACGATCCGTTCGCCAACTTCCGAGGCGCGTCCGATTTCGGCGTCGACCCGCTGGTCGGGTTGGCTATCCGGATGGGCGACAAGTTCAAGCGCATCCAAGCCTTCTGCCGGGACGGCAAGCTAGATGTCACCAACGAGGGCGCAGTCGATGCCTTCAAGGACCTGATCGGTTACTCCGCGATTGGTATCGGGATGCTCAAGGAGCGGGAGCAGATCGGTCAGGCGGTAGAGCTGTCCGACGAGGCGTGACATGATAGCCGTCGACTTCGAGTCCTTCTATTCGCGCCAGCACACGGTCCGGTCACTCGGGCCGTGGGCTTACGCGCACCACCCGGACACTGATGTCTACATGGTGTCCGTGGTGGGCGAGGGGATCGAGTTTGTCGGTCGTCCTGAAGACTTCGACTGGGACCGGTTGACCGACAAGCACCTCGTCTCCCACAACGCCGGCTTCGACATGACCATGGCCCACGCCTGTGTGTCCCGTGGCATCATCCCGAACCTGCAATACGCCAGCTGGTCCTGCTCTTCGGACATGGCTGCCAACTGCGGTTACCCCCGAGCTCTGGACAAGGCTGTGTCCGCCACCTTCGGCATCGAGTTGCCCAAGGTGATGCGCCAGTGGATGTCCGGGCGGCAGTGGGAATACGCTGTCGAGAAGGGCCGGGACAAGGAGCTCATGGAGTATGCGCTCAACGACTCCATCTACTGCGGGAAGTTGTGGGCCGCCCATGCCTACAAGTTCTGTCAGGAGGAACGCGAGCTGTCCGCCCACACCCGGAAGCTGATCTGGCGCGGTGTCACCGTCGACAAGTCCAAGGTCGCGTCCGCCGTGGATCACCTTCGTGATTTGCGTGACGCAGCCGAGGCCAAGATTCCATGGCGCGACGAGTTCCCCATCCTGTCCCTGCCGGCCTTGCGCGACTACTGCTCCACCCTTGGTGTCCCGGCTCCCAAGTCGCTGGCCAAGGACAGCGAGGAAGCGCAGGAGTGGGAGGATGATTGGGGCGGCAAGTTTGATTGGATCGCCGCGCTCCGTGACTACCGCCGGACCAACGTGCTGCTCGGCAAGTGCGAAGCCATCATGCGTCGAATTCGCCCGGACGGCACCATGCCCGTCTATCTGAAATACTGGGGCGCACATCCCGGACGATGGTCGGGCGATGCCGGCGTCAACCTCCAGAACCTGCCACGGGGTGAGATGTTCGGGGTTAACATGCGGGAGATGATCACGCCCCGTCCCGGACACAAGTTCGTGGTGGTCGACCTGTCCCAGATCGAGCCCCGAGTTCTCGCCTACCTGTGCGGGGACTGGGACCTGCTCAAGGCGTTGCGGGATGGGATGCCGTTGTATGAGGCACACGCCCGGATGTCGATGGGCTGGACCGGCGGCAGCCTGAAGAAGGAGAACCCGGCTCGTTACCAGTTGGCCAAGGCTCGTGTCCTTGGGCTGGGCTACGGTTGCGGGGCCGCCAAGTTCAAGCACCTCGCCAAGCTGATGATGGGCATGACGCTCACACAACCCGAGTCGAAGGAGATCGTCGATGACTGGCGTGGGTCGAACCCTGCCATCACATCGTTCTGGCGGCAGCTGGACTTCGAGGTTAAGAAGACAGCGGCTCACCGTGACGAAAAGATGGTCTACACCCTGCCATCCGGACGGAACATGCAGTGGTGGCATCCGGTCAAGGTGAAGGACGAGTTCGGCGGCTGGTCGCACAAAGTGCAGCAGCAGAAGGACGAGCACTACGTATTCACGTGGGGCGGGAAGCTGACGGAGAACGTGGTCCAAGCCACGGCTCGGGACATCTTCGCGCATCACCTACTCCAAGTTGAGGCGGCGGGGATTCCCGTCGTCTTTCATGTCCACGACGAATTGGTCTGTGAGGTTCCGGAAGATCAGGCCAAGGATGCGCTGGACACGGTCATCGAAATCATGTCGACACCCCCACCGTGGATGACGGACATCCCGCTCGGAGCGGAGGGTGAGATTCTCAGTCACTACACGAAATAGGTCACAGTCAAAGAAAGGAAATCAATGGAAGCAAAGTTCGAGGAAGTCATTGCCACCCTGCTCGGGGACGTCGAGTGGGACGAGCACAACCCTAACGTCGGATACGTCCGCTGTCCCGGACACAAGAAACACACCGGCAAGTCTGGCACCAAGGACACCCGCATCTACTTGGACGGGTGCCCGACCCTGTTCTGCCTGCACCAGTCCTGCAAGCCCCTCGTCGAGGAAGCCAACGAGAACATCCGGGGCGCGTTGCAGTCGGTGGGATTCGAGATGCCGACCGCGTCGGGTGAGATCATGCAGCGGGCACGAGACAAGCGCGCCAATGCTCGGACAGCGAAACGCTTCGGCGAGAACCGCGAGTTCATCTACGAGCAATACGCTTGGCCGTCGCTCCTGTCCGAATCATCGATGTCCGGGTCGGCTGCGTTCCACGCCATGACCTCCAACCTGTTCAACGAGGACGACATCATCTGGGTGGGCGAGCCGACATGGACCGGGCCCCGCCACACGGGGAAGTTCAAGAAGCTGGCCGACTGGTATAAAGTCAAATGGCCGTTGCCCGGACAGTTCATCTGCCCCAACCCGTTTCGCATCGGGGCCCATGATCGCCGGCTGGACAATCTCGCCGACCATCGTTACTTCGTGGTCGAGGGTGATGACTGCTCCCCGATCCCGGACGAGAACAAGCGGCGATGCGCTGCCATCTTCAAGTTCTTGCAGGCGACCAAGCCGGACCTTAGATTAAAGGCTGTGGTCGACGCGGGTAACAAATCTCTCCATGGCTGGTATGAATACCCCGGCCAAGACCTCTACAACTGGGCAAAGGAAGTCCTGCCTGCGCTCGGAGTCGACCCCGCCACCATGCGACTGGCCCAGCCTGTTCGCGCTCCCGGTTTCAAACGCTCAAACGGAAAGGATCAGAAGCTGCTATGGATTTCCAAGTAGAAGTGGACGGGATGCCCGTCACCAACGGCACGAAGAAGCCATGGGAATGCGCCTACAACCCAGTCGGGAAGTCGGGCGGGTTTCTGTTCCGGGACAAGGCCGGCATATGGCGACGTCGGGATACCACGCTCACCCGCCTCATGCTCAAGGCCAACGGCCTGAACGGCGCGGTCAAGAAGGGGGAGGACATCAGCGAGGTGGACCAAGCCATCAAGTGGATCATCCAGAACAACGAGGTGGACTTCGCCATGCCGTTGGCTGGATACCGGGCAGGCTTGGTCACTTTCAACGAGCGGCGTGTCTTGGTTACTCGGGAGCGGCAGATGCTGAAGGCGGACCATCGCCCGTGGCCCACGCTCAAGAAGTTCCTGACCGAATTGCTGGGTGAGGATGCGTTGGAGCACCACATGGGTTGGTGGCAGTGGGCCCGTAAGTCCATCCGGGGTGACCAAGTCCTGCCCGGACAGGCCATGGTCTACGTCGGCAAGTCAGGCGTCGGCAAGAGCTGGCTCCAGAAGCAAACGACCAAGCTGCTGGGTGGGGACATGCCCGGCAAGCCCTTCAACTACATGACAGGCAAGACGACGTTCAACTCCGACCTGTTTCTCGCCACCCACCTGATGATCGAGGACGAGTTTGCGAACATGGACATGCGTGGCCGGCGTGAGTTCGGGGCCCGGTTGAAGGAGCTCGTGGTCAACGAGACCGTGCCGTGCCATGCTAAGGGTGTGGACGCTATCATGCTCAAGCCGAAGTGGCGCGTGTCCGTGTCCCTGAACGACGAGGAAGAACACCTTCAGGTTCTGCCCCCGCTTGAGCCCAGCATTCTGGACAAGCTGATGTTGTTCATGTGCAACGTGCCGACGTTCCCCTACGACCTGTCCACCGAGGAAGGCTGGCAGCAGTGGGACGCCGTGGTGGAAGACGAGTTGCCGGGACTGGCCCATGCCATCGACAGCTTCAAGATTCCCACCCGGTTGCAGAACAGCCGCTACGGGGTCAAGCCCTACCACGCCAAGGCCATCACCCACCGGGAGGCGGAGGCGTCCATTGAGGAAAAGCTGATGCACATCATCGACCACGACCTGCCGATGGTGACGAGCGAGCCTTACTGGGAAGGGCGGTCGCTGGACTTGGAGCGCGAGCTCTCGGCTGGACACATGCCCAGCTGCTTGCAAACCCGGAAGCTATTTCAGTGGAATGGGGCGTGCGGCACCTACCTCGGTCGGCTTGCCAAGAAGTATCCGACTCGAATCACCAAGCGGTGTGTCCGGGGGACGAACCAGTTCCGCATCACGCTGCCCAAGAAGACTTAGGGGTTGACCACCCCGTCGGCGGGTTTTTCCTTTCGCCCGCCTACCCCCGTTGGCTCCGGACTGGCCAGCGGGGGTTTCTTCTGCAGTGAAGGCTACTTGAGTATCGCGACCAGCGCACCGGCTGCGCCCACGATACCGAATATGATGGCCATCAGCTTGCCCGCGCCTGCTGCGCGTCCTTCGATGGATTTGATCTCAGCCTCCAGCGCATCGGCTTTAGTTCGGGTGTCGTTGAGTTGGCTCCACAGTTCGGTGATGTTGCGTTCGGCGTATTCGCTGCGCTCGGTCAGTTTTGAGATGGCCCCGGTCTGCTCTGTCATCAGATCGCGAACTGTGGTGTTCATTGCGCGGATCTCGGCGCGGATCTCGGCCAAGTCGCTCTTTAGATGTGACAGTAGATCGGAGCTCATGTCTCAATTCAGTTCTAGCACGGGGTCCATCGTGGATGATGTGCTATTATTTTTTATTTTTACCGAGGCAGCGCCCAGCTTTCTTACACTTCGCCGGGGTCGGACACCCACGGCAAGGTTTAAACGGTTTCGAGGTTTTCTTTTTTGCGTATGCCATTACTTCTTCCTTTTTGTTTTGCTACCATTTGGTCCGGTCCGCCCAATAAGCTGCAGACATCTTGCCCTTCGAAATGTTCTTGCCGTGCCGAGCTTTAAAGCTCGCACGCTTCTTCTTCATCGTCTCAGACTCGCCTGCTTTTGGTTTGCCGGCCGTCTTGGCGCCCTGCTCACCGAAGCGGATCGTCTTTACTTTGTCGCCTTCTTTGGCCACGACGACATGTGATTTTTTTGGGTGGCTTGGCGTCCGTTTAGGTTTGTTAAAGCCGTCGACGCCTGCACGAGCTAGTCTTGAATCCTTTTTAGTTGCCATGTGTTAACCTCATAGTTATCGATTTGCGACATTTTTATTCAGCCAAAAAGCGGGCTGATTGCAAGCGCAGTCTATCCAGTTCCCGTTTATTCTGCCCCATCCATTGCTTCTTCGCTGCCTCCCCCGCCTCGTTGGCTATGTTCGCCAAGATGACAGCGGCCTTGTCCGGATACTTGGCATAAGCTGTCCGGAATCCCTCGGACTGAAGTCCGCGTTCGTAAGCGTCGCCCTTGGCTCCTTGGACAGCGACATACATGCTGTCGTAGACTTTCGCCGGCAGGTTTAAGGTGGTCCCCTTCCACTCCAGTCGGCGCGGCACCACGGATGGGATGACCTCCGTGTTCCCGGATTCCTTGTAAAGCCGGTGGACCACGGTGACGATGTCGTTCTTCACCTCCTGCGACTTCATGTGATTCACCAGATGGAACACCGCCGGGTTCTGCCCCTCGGGTGTGGCCTCCATCGGATCGCCGAACAGCCCCCGCTTCTTGGGGAGCTGCGCAATGTCCCCGTAGAATCCTTTGTAGATCAGGACGTTCTCAATCGTCTGCGCCGGGCTGTCCGGGTCCACGAGTTGCGGGCGGAACTGCTTTTCTTCGTCGCTGTCCAACGCCTGCCGGAATGCGATCACCGAGTTCGGCACCACCAGCGTGGTGAGGACGTTGACCTTGTCGGCGACCAACCGGGACAGCTGCCCGGACTCCATCGCCTTGTTCAGGCTGGACACGCCCTGCAACATGGACTGGTCGATGATAAACCGGCCGCCGGCCAGCATCCCCGCCATCTGATCCTGCCCATACTTGGTGAGCATGGAATCCGGAACGCTCTGCGGGTCGTTCTCATACATGCGGCGAGCCTCCGCCTTGGTTGCCATGACAAAGCCTGTCACACCAAGGGTGTCCAGACGGATGGTGGTGTCGCCCGGCTTGAACCGGCTGTCCTGTCCCTCCCGCAGACGGAGGAATCCGGACAGGTTGAATCGGAAGTAGCCGAAGCCGGACTCGTCGCGAGTCAGTCGCGTCTTCCTCTGGTTGCCCTCGTCCGGACCACCGCTGATGATCTCGTTCTCGTAAAGCCAGTTAGACCACGCGCCGATCATGGCCCCCGTCATCGCATACCCGAAGGACAACAACGCCTCGCGGCGGTTGCCTTGCGCTGTCTTGAACAAACCATGGACCAGCCCGAACTCGGGCAGCGCGAACTTCATGCCCTCCATCAACAGGTTGATAGGGGTGCGGATGTAGGGGGAGATGCCCACACGGTAGAAAAACCGGGCGATCTGCCCCCCGGCCGGGATGGCGGACAGGGCGTCCTCGAAACGCTGGAACGCCCCCGCCACCGCGCTGTCATTCTGGTAGGAGTATTGGAGCGCGGTTTCCTCGGCCGCTGCACGGGTCCGGTCGTCGACGAGGAACTGGGCTTCGGCAAACTCACGGGTGCCTCGTTTGATTCCCCGGATACGGGTTTCCTCGGCAGCGCGGGCTGCACGGAATCCATCCTTGGCCGCCTCGTCCAGTGCGGACAGGGAGCGAAGCATGATCTCGGGGGAGAAACCAAAGATGGCCTCCAGCAATTTTTTGAAGCGGTCCCCGAGCCGCACCTTGCCTGTCCCGACGTCCACGGGCAGCACGCTCTCGTCGTTGTTGATGAAACCACGGAGCGCAGCGTAGATGGACTGGGCCGGGGTGAATCCCCGGATGTGCTTCTCGCCAAGGACTACGTCCTCGGTTGAACCCCAGCGCAGGTTGGAGATTGCCTTGCGGTATCCCCGCTTGGAACCGCCGGCGAACCATGCGGCTTCCATGACGCTGGGCAGCGCCAGTTTCCGAGGCTTCCCGGTCACCGCAGAGTAAAAGGCGTCCATGGTCACAGCCAACGGGCGGGCGATTAGTGTCCGGGGAACGAGGGACACGTAGTTGCCCCCGAAGTTTCGGATGGTCGAGACCGTGGACAGGAGGTTGCCTTGGATGATCGTCACCAAGTCGTGGGGCAGGTCGCGCAGATGGCGCGGCATCACTGTCCGGACCTTGCTGATCATCTTGCGGAACGCGAGGTTTTCCTCGAACTCCGCCTTGCGGGCCGCGTTGTATTTCGTCTTGTTCGTCGGGTCCTCAAGGTAGGCGTCCAGCGTAGCGATAGCTTTCTGCTGCGTGCGCTTCTCCCGCTCGATCAACTCGGTGAGCTCGCTCTCCAGCTTCTTGTTCAGCTCCAGTCCCTCGTTCTTCAGGGCCTGCTTGATCAGGGCCATGCGGTTGGCGACGAAGTGCTCGTCCTTGTTGAACTGCCCCCTGAACTCACGGAACTGCCGCAGCATCTGGCCGAGCTGGGTGCCGGCCTTGGACAACACCTCGAATGCTTCCTCAACGGTCTTGAGGTCCCCGGCCTGCTGCGCCCTGTCCAGCAATTCCATGGTGGCCATCACCGCACGGTTCTCCTTGCCCGGACGCTGGGCGTCCTGAAGCAGGCGCATCTCAGCGCGGAGGTCGGCCTCGGAATACGAGGACACCTCGGTCTTGATCACCCCGGTAGACTGGCGGTCGTCGCCCTTCTCCCGGATGTCGTCGCGTCGTGCGCGAATCTTGGCCAGTTCCTCGTCGGTCTGGGCAGCGCGTGCCGCGAAGCGGCGCAGTTCTTCGGCGGTGATTGCCTTCTTCTGCGACTTGCGGGAGTAGAGCTGGTCCGGATCCACGTGGGATGTCACATAATAATACTTGTCCATGGTGGCCAGCCCACCAGCATCGGACAGGGACTTGATGCCCTGCTTGATTCCAGCCTCGGTGAACTTGGGACGCTCCCGCTGTGCCGGGTCCTTGACGATGTTCTTCCGGAACACCTTCTGCCGTGCGCCCAACGCCCCCGCACCGTAGACGTCACCCACAAGCTCGGGCTCCTTCATGGCTTGGAGCACGGTAGCCGCCTCGGCATAGATCGCCTCGCCGAGTCCCATTTGTTCCGGCACTTGATTCAAGGTGAAGTCCCGCTCCAACAGATTGAGATCAAGCATGGCCGCGTCGAAATCAACACGCTCCATGCCAGCGGCATCCGCAGCATCGTTCCAGTTCTCCGGGTGGAGGCGCAGGCCACGGTAGGCATTGCGTCGCTCTATGTAGTCGGAGTCGGTGGTGTCCGACATATTCAGGTAGGCGGGCCGCTCATTGTCCGTGGTCATGTAGAGGTAGCCGAGCGACTCGCTCTGCAGAAACTCCTTCTCCCACTTGGTTCCCATACGCAGCAGCTCGGCGTCGGAGATGTCGTTGTCCCGGAGCCTGTCCGGACCAAAGTATTCCTCGGCTCGCTTCTGAAGGTAGGGGACAATCCGTTTCTCATATTCCTCGTGGCTGCCTTTGCCTGCATAAATCCACAGCTCCTTGTCCGGATAGTTTGGATCGTATTCCGGGTCCTGAAGCACGACGAGAGTCACGCCTTCTTGATCCTCGAAAGCTTGACCACGGCGGGTGAACGCGCCGCGATACAGCCCGGCCTTGTTGATACGGTTAAGGACTTCCTCGCCACGCTTCCGGATGATTTCTTCTTCGGCCATCGAGCTGATCCACTTGTCCAGCTGCGGACCACGGCGAGAGAACAGCATGTCACCGGGGTGGGTGACCTCGTCCAGCGCAGACTCGGTCGGCGGCAGGTCCATGGTTGCCTTCTTCGCATCCATATCCGCACGAAGGGCGGCCAGAAGCTCCTGCTTTAGTTTCGGAGCTCCCGGCCGCTGGGCCAACCGTTCGATGGCTCTCGAGATGGCGGCCTGTTGCGGTGTTTCGTCCGGCACACGGGGAGTCGCAGAGGATGCTGAAGACGCCGGATCATCCCCCGCCGTGGCGACACGAGGGGCCGTTAGTTCCCTCGTGCCGCCGGGCGTGGGTTGCGATGTGCTGCTTCCCTGCGGAGGGGAAACATCTGGTTCCACCGGGAAGGGATCACGTTTGGCCAACGTGACACCTTCTGTATTGGGGAAAAACTTTCTCTCGAACCGCCGGATGCCATCCGGACCAACGGTGGCCACGGACAAGGACAGCCCGTCCGGTTGAATCTCCATGACTCGTGCGGCAACCTGTTTGGTGCGTCCGGGCGCAACCTGTTCCTTGATCCGGACACGGTCACCGGGGCGAACGTCCGGACTGCTGTCTTTGGTTCCATACTTAAACGACGGCGGGGTGACTTCCGGGGTGACAGCCGTTGTCACGGGGGCAGGGGCTTCGACTTCCGGGGTCCGACCCATCCGGGACAAGAGTTCATCCCGCTCCGTGTTCAGATTTTTCAGGGTGTAGCGGGCTCCACTGGCCAGATCAGGGTTGTCCAACGCCTTGCTGACGTTGGCAATGTCGGACTCAAGCGAAGCCAGCTGTTGCTCCAACGGACGCTCCGGCGGATCCACCCGGCGAAGGGCGTCGGCCAGCTGCTGCGGATCAGCCGGGGATGTCTGGACAGGACGCTGTCCGGGAGTTCCCTGCTGCTGCCGCTGGGTTGCACGGTCTGCTAAAGCCTGTCCCTCCCTCCGGGCTGCTGTCCGGAGACGCTGACGTTCTGCATCCACTTCCTGTTGGGCCCGAATCTTCTCGGCGGCGCGGGGCAGGGCCCCAAGGAAGTCCTGCCGTTCCTCGGACAGCTGGTTGTCCACGCTACGAATGGCTCCCTCCAGTTCTCCCTGCCGGTCCTGCAACGTGGTGAACTTCCGGCGGTCCAGCTCCCCGAGCAGCGCATTGGCCGCGTCCGCGAGCAAAGCTGAATTCACTTCCGTGGATGTCACGGGCCTGCCGGTCACCGGATTGATCGGTTCCTGCGGAGGCAGGGGCGTCAGCTCCAGCGGAGCGGCTAGCTGGCGGTTGGGCGGGATCAGGTTGGTCGGGTCTTCACTGGCAGCCTTGCGCTCCGCTTGCACGTTCTTACGCACTTGGTTCCGGTCGTAAGTAAATCCATCTCCGGCGTCCAGAAAGTTCCGCAGCGAGGCGTCGAGGCCGTCCACCAAGCCCAGTGTGCGCCCGACCTTCTCCGCCTTCTGGCGGAAATCGGTCGACAGCATGTTGAACATGGACGATGCGCCATCCGTGGCGATGCCCAGCTTGTTGTTGGCCCACTCCCCGTTTTTCAAAGCCATCCGGACGGCATACCACTCAAGGAAGCCACGGAGTTCCCCGCCAACACGGTCGGATGCCATGATGTCCGGGGTTACATCGGGCCGGACGACGCCATCTGCGGTGAACAGGGGTCCGGCCCCGTTGTCCATCTCCGCCTTCCACAAGGCGCGGAGGGAATTCTTCACGTTGGGTGGCAGGGTCTCGAAGTGGGCGTGCACTGCCTCG
>Ga0208767_1000237_pt1 | contig 41457 bp, 66 predicted proteins | sample VirMetDEL_Mar_21_FD_184514 | JGI IMG/M metagenome (GOLD analysis project Ga0208767, IMG submission 184514) | Aqueous microbial communities from the Delaware River and Bay under freshwater to marine salinity gradient to study organic matter... | ecosystem: Environmental > Aquatic > Marine >...
AATATTAACTTACTTAACATTTATACTTGACATCCTAAAGCCAACCCCCTATACTTAATTTATCAATCAAGTGATTGTGTCATAGTCAATTAAAATTAAACTATTATGATAGATTATAAAAATGTAAATGTAAGTAACCCAAAAGTAATTACTGATGAAAGAAGAGAGTTGCTTAACGTATGGGGTACTGATAGAATTGAATTATTTTTTGATAAATATGGTGATATTCATGGATTAGGTACTTTAGTGCCTGTTGCAGATAGACTACATAAATTTATTGAAGTAATAACTAGATGTGAGGAAGTAAATGACCCTAGAGCTTCAAAGCAAGATATCTTTAATGCTTATATGGATCAAGAATTTGCACAATTTAACTTATTTAAAATGAAAGAAAATGACTAAATCAGAAATAAACTTCAAAAGATTGCTAGATGCTAATCCTGATAAAATGTGTTTAAACGCTATTGATGCTATTTTAGATAGTTTTGATAAAGGTGGTATAGATACTGTTAATATGCGTAAAATGGCAAAAGAGAAAGAGAAGGTGGCGCAATGTTACATTCTCCCCCTTGAGCCTCCGCAAGAATATTTTAGTAAATTAATAAATATACAATTATGAAAAATCTATTAAAACTAACAAGGCAATTTACTAGATCTTTTTCTCAATTAAGAAAGATTCCTGAATTTAAACTGGTTAAGTTTGATCCTAGGTCGAAAGCTGACTATGAATTGTTTAGAGAGTTGATAATTGAGAATATGGAGTTCTCAGCCTTACAATTCTTAATCCCTAATTTAAATGATGATATCACAGATTTAAGAGATAAAAATGAAGTAAGAAATTACTTTGATAAATTTGGTAAGGATAAATATTTACTAGATGCTTATAATTTTGTAACTCAGCATCATAGTATAGCCCCATTAGGATATAAAAAAATATTGCAAGACGGTATATTTATTGGTAATACAGGATGGATAATGCATGAGGTTAAAGATGATGGAGTTATTAATAAGATTGAAAGAGGAATTCATTTGAAGCAAAATTTATGCAGTCCTAATATTTCTGATAATCCTAATACCATTGTGAAGCCAAGATTAGCAGCTAGAATAATGAAGGTAGTTATTAAAGATCTAGAAGATAATAAAAATAGTCTAAATCCAGATGGGCAGATTGTTTCTAGTATATTGAAAACTAACAAAAGAAGCCAAGCATTTACTAAAAAGTATCGATTAAATGTAGGAGATCCAACTTTTGAAGAAGGTAATACTTTCAAGTGGGTTCAAAGAATAGGGGATTTTGTTAATAGAATACCAGAGATTAATAACTTACTTGATAAGTCTATTAATGAAGAAAAAGGAGGTAGGTTATGATAGTTGAATTAAATAAACTATTTAAATATCTAGATGATAACTTCTACGATACTGAAGATATGGATCATATAAGAAATAATGTAGAAGACTTAAATAATGATCCTTTTTGCTTTGGCGAGAATGGAGTTAAAGATTCTATTGAAGATATAAAAAAGGCTATTGAAACAGCTTACTAATTAAGCTTATTTACCATAATGTATCTTATGCAAGAATGAAAATAGAAAAGAATTATGAACAAGAAATTGCTAGAAGCTAACGAAAGAATAGACGATTGTAAGAAGCAAATTAAGAAATTTGTTAATTATAGGGATCGTTGGTGGAACCCTTTTACTTACTTTCTTTTTAGTAAATACCAGTGCAACCGCTTCATAGATAGTTATAAGGACGCACTAAGAATTAATATTGTAATAAAAAGAATAATGATAAACAGACAAGCTAATGGAGATATTTAGTTTACAAATACATAAAAAAGGTGATTTTAACGCTTTTTATAAAGGTGTAGATTCCATCCTTAACAAGAATGGGTTGGTTAGTGGCGAGGTAAATAGAGATATTGCAAAACAATCCGTTGCTCATGCGCTACAAAATATGATAAAACATAAAAGGTGGTTTGATATTTGCACAATAAGAAGTGCTTGCGAGGTTGCTTGCATAAGGCTTTCTTCAAAAAGAGAGGCTGTTTACAGTGCTGCGCATTGTATCAACTGGGGTGATATGACTAATGACTACAAGCAGTGTTTAATAGCTATGGTAATGGATGATTTTAGAGAATTGTTTTTAACCAACCCAAACAACAAGGAGAGTGATGAGTAAATGTGAAAAAGATTGCAATGGTAGTAAAGATTATTCAGATGGAATATTTAATTACTGCTTATGTGGCACAAGGCTAATAAATACTAGTTGCAATGCTAATATTACTCATAACAGAACTGGAAAGCGACCACAAAAGACAATAAGACTCATTGCTAAAGAACATGGTTTTGAAGAAAGAACTAAAGCAGAAAAGCGTAGAAGTTTTGAGATTGCCACTTCTAAATAATTACTTTCGCTTTTTATAAAAGCCCAACCACTAAACCCACTACCTCACTTAGTCGGAAATACCGACATACCGCTTTTCATCTTATACCCATAAAAGCGCAATAAAAAGGGCTGCCCCCGCTACGCAGTAACAACCCCTTCGTCATGTCAATCACATCTAACTTATCTTTACGCATCCCCTTAGTCAAGTATAAATAATTCGCCTTTCTATACTGTATCATTTTGATACACTTTTACTTTTTTAAGTTTAATTGTTGACATGAATAATTTAGTATTTTTCTTGAAACTTTTCAAGTTTTCTTGGCGTGGATGTACCGCATACATCCATACCTCGTTATGCGGAATATTAATAAATATTGAGGTTAAAATATGTCAAAAAAAGAATCATTTATACTACACAACTCATTTTACGAACCTATTAAGACACTAAGCGATCAAGAGCTTGGGCAGATATTTAGGGTTATGTGTGAATATCAATTCCATGACGTTGAGATTGAGGCTCCCCCTCTTGTTAAGATGGCCTTTGCTTTTATAAAGAATGATCTAGATAACCAGAAAAATGATGAGACCTATCTATATACTATAATATTATCATCACCTCTTGAGTCTTTTATTAAAATAGGGGTCTCAAGTAATATTGATCAAAGGTTACGGGACTTCTCTGGCTTAGGTTATGATACAGAGATTATTAATTCCCGGCTTTTTAAGACTAGAAAAGAAGCCCTTTTAGAAGAGGCGATAATGCATAAAAAATTCTCAAAATTTACCTACTGCCCTGTCCAATCCTTTGGTGGAGATAGTGAGTGTTTTTTATTGGAAATTAAGAAAGAAGCATCTAAAAAAGGGGGTGGTGATGAGTAATTACAAACCTGTCTATACAAGTATTTGGAGTGATATTAAATTTACAGAATACACCGCTGAACAACAATTAATCTTTTTATATTTAATAACAAATTCTAGCTGCAAGGTAAGCGGAATATATCAAGTATCACCAAAAGAAATATCTTTCAAAACTAACATTGATAAGAATTTAGTTAAGGATTCTTTAAGTCAATTTGACAAAGAAACCCTTGAGTATGATTCAGTAAATGGGATTGTTTTTGTTAAAAATTACTTTAAATACAACCTTAACAGCATTGGTAATCCTAAGGTTATGCACGGTGCATTAATGAAGAATTTAAGTTTAGTTTGCCATCCTCTTTTTTGGAAAAAATTTAATGAGAAATACGAAGAACAAATCAATATATTAAAAGCTAAAATAGCTTTTAAATCTGATAATAAAAAGGATTTAACTCTTAATCAAGACTTAGACAAGACTAAACCAAGTCTTGACCAAGACTTTTATAGAGATAGTAATAGAGATAGAGATAGAATTAGTAATAAGAAAGAAATAGATAAAAATTTAGAAAAAGATTTTAAAGAAGTTTATTTGCTTTTTAAACAAAGCGATAGAATCCGAGTTATCCCATTCAAAGAAAACAAAACTAAGTTTAGTAAGTGTGTTAAAGCTCTTGGTGATGGAAATATAGAAAGTGGCATTAATGAGCTTAAGAAGCAAATCACGCACTATCTAACCTATTTAGGTAGTGTGACATGGAGTAGGAGGAAAAAAGCCTTTGACGCTTGGATAAACAATCCTGAGAGCTATGCTAATGATTGGGAAGCTGAATTAAAGCAAGAATCAAAATCAGAAGAACAAAAAAAGAAAGATAATCACAAATCCCATGAACCATCCAAAGAAGATCTCGAAGCCCTCAAGAGATCAAAGAAGATAATGGAATTTGCAAAAAGTAAGCATTGCAACCCTAGAGATCTAACTGAAGAGGAGATATTAAAAATAACAGGAGGGCTATGAAAGGAATTGCTAAAAGTAAGAATCAATTATTATTAACTTAAATTTAAAATAAAAATGACTAAAAGATTATATTTTACAGATCCAATAAAAGCAGCTTGGATGTCTCGTAATTTTGGAGTTAAGCTATTTTTGGAAGCTAAAAATTGCTATTCTATCGAATATGGAATTGAGATTTTTAATAAAGGAGTTTGCGAGATGGAAGAGGTTTTAAAGACTGATGGCTCTTGGGATAAATATTTACAATCAACAGGCGAACAAAGATATATAAAACAACCAACTGGATGGGAAGAGAGAATTTATGTAGCTAAAGAATCAGAATCTATTTTTGATATTAAAGAAGGCGATTTTGTAACAAATAGTCTACTTGAAGGAAGGTCTAGGCATTGTCATGGCTTTGCGTTTAAAGCGAATGTGTTAAATAAAGAATCGGTAACAATAGAAACACCTGAACGGCATAATGGAAAAACTTATTTTGTAGAAGATAGATCTCAAGTAACAATCATCATGCGAGATAATAAACAATTTTTTAACCCAGAAATAGAAAGCAATGACTAAAACACTAGAACAAATACCAGAATACTTTTTAAAATCACTTTATAAAAGAACTGAGGATAAATTAAAGGATCATTTTGAGTTGAATAATTTAAAACACTTGAATGGTGCATGGCTTTGGATTTATCAAGATTATTTCTGCGATAAAGGATTTGAAAATTTTAAGCGAGAAATAGATGAGGATGAGGAGTTTGAATCTTTAAGAAATAGAGACAAGAGATTCTTTGATAAAGATAATCAAGATATTATCTCTGTTATGATAGAGGAATATTCTGATTATGTCTTTGAAAAGCTGTCAGAAATGACCCCTCTTACTATAGCACAAATGAACAATAGAATTTAATATGAAAAATTTAGAACAAATACAAGAGAAGAGAGATTACTTAGATAATCAAGAGCTACAAATACATTTTAAAAAGCTAAGAGCGGCTAATAAAGAAGCTGATAGCTTATATAATAAGAATTTATCCAATAAACCCATTCAGAAATGGGAATTAATATTAATTACAATAATGGCAATATGTCTAATACTAAGTCTTTAAAACAAATACAAGAGGAAAACCGCAAGCTAATAATTTTAGCTAATAATCCAGAGGCTAAGAGTTATGAAGAGGCTTTGGAAATGGAAGAAAAGCAGGTGATCCAAAATTCTTTATTTGCAAGTGGTAATACAATAATAAAAGAATATATAGTCCCTAATAACTTTTTTGTTGGATTAGGAAAACCCCTTACATTAGAAAAAATCCTACTTTCTTTATCTGTTGAAATAGGAATTACCAATAATTGCGGAGGCGAGGCTTGTAATAGTAAATATATAGAAATTTACAAAATCCTTACGCTCAATGATTCAAGGCATTTATCTTTTAAATGGGATCTAACCAAACCAACCCTAGAAGAGCAAACAGAAGAAACCCAAAGAGCAATAAACAAACTACTATCAAATGGATAAAATCAACATAAAACCAAAAAGGACATGCAAAGAATGTGGCATGGATATATCTCATAAAAAAATTAATGCTCTTTTTTGTAGCACAGATTGTTGTAAAAAAGAATGGGTTAATAGAGTTGAGAATAAGGAAAGACTAAAAAAGTATCAAAGAGAATATCAAAGATATTACAGAATTAAGAATAAAGAAAAAATAAAAGCTTATCTAAAAGAATATGTTAAATTATGGATAAAATAAATATACAAATCCTATTACTAATTTTTATTTGGTTGGTGGTTTTGTTGTTTTGTGTTATTAACTTGAATTAAGGATTATGAAAAGCGAAGTATTTAATATGGATAATATGGAATTAATGGCTAAATATCCTGATGGGTATTTTGAATTGGCTATTGTATTATACAAAGGCGTACTTTATACTAGAGTATGTCTTTAATTAATATATAAAATAATATGCAAGTTTCAAATGAAATGCAGATTGGTAAAGTTGGTGAGTATCTAGTTTGTGCTGATCTAATTCTAAAGGGGTTAATAGCTTATCCATCAGAACAGGGATTGCCCTATGATGTAGTAGTGGATAACGGCACTAGATTAATTAAATGCCAAGTTAAAACAACGCTAAAGCCAAGGATTATACCCCAAAGAGTTAAAGAGACAGAGGCTTATATTTTTCATATCAAAAGGGCTGGTAAGAATAAAAAAACTATTTATTCAAATACCGAAATAGATATTTTTGCCTTAGTTTGTTTAGATACAAAGAAAATAGGCTATTTAATAAATGGTGATATGCCCTGCACTCTTAATCTAAGGGTAGATGAACTTAAGGGGAAATATTATGATGAAAAAGGAATTGTAGATTATAAAAAAGTTAAAGAATTAGCAAAAGATATTTCTAGTCAAACCGAGATAGCAAAAAGATTAAATCTGCACGTCTCACAAGTTAATAGAATATTAAAAGAAGATTTTAAGCCGTTTCAAACAGGAGCAAGATATTTTTCTGATATTGAAAGGGATAGTAACTGGTTTCAAAAATTATAAAATATGAGCATAGAAAGTAAGGTTTTTAATATTGACTGCGTAGAGTTTATGAAGCAATACCCCGATAATCACTGGGAATTAGCCATTTGTGATCCTCCTTATGGGATTGATTGCGCTAAAACAATTAATATAAGTAATAAATCAAAAGGATTTAGAGGAAATAAAATACACGATTCTAAGGCATGGGATAATTCAATTCCACCAAAGGAATATTTCTTTGAATTAAAAAGAGTTAGTAAAAATCAAATAATATGGGGTGGTAATTATTTTACGGAATATTTGGAACCAACAAAAGCTTGGATATTTTGGGACAAAAAAGAAAATAAGAATCAAGGTTCTAATTTTAGTGATGGTGAGTTAGCTTGGACTTCTTACAAGAAAGTTACTAAATATTTTAGATTTGGTTGGATTGGTGTTGATTATATCAATAACAATGAAGATAGAAAAATCCACCCTACACAAAAACCAGTCGCCCTTTACAAATGGATTTTAAACAACTACGCAAAAGAAGGCGATAAAATCCTAGATACTCACCTCGGAAGCGCAAGCTCAAGAATAGCCGCCCACGATATGAAGTTTGATTTTGTTGGTTGCGAACTAGATAAAGAATATTTTGATGCAGCAGAATTTAGGTATCAAGAGCATATAAAACAATTAACCTTATTTTAACTTAAAAATCATAAATTAAATAAATTATGCAAAGAACTTGTGAAGAGTGCAAAGAAGATATACCTTACAACAGGGGGGTTGAGGCTATGTTTTGTAGTCAGAATTGTAAAAATAAGAACTGGAAAAATAGGGGCGGTAATAAAGATTATCACAAAGATTATCATGATAACTATTACATCAATCTTAATAGAAAGGCTAAGGCATTTTTTCTTAAGAAAAATATTAATAAAAATAATTAGATTAGTAAAATGAAATTCTCACAAATAGTAAAACAAGCAAGAGAAAAGAAAGGATTAAGTCAAGTAGAATTGGCCTCATATTTTGGAAGATATGGTGGGGCTGTTTTTAATGATCTAGAGAATGAAGAGTTTATTCCAAGAAATCCTGAATTCATAATTAAACTAGCAGAGATTCTTGATCTTGATTCTGATATTTTATTTCAATCACTTGGTGTAATTCCTGATGATGTAAAAGAAATATTATTGTCTGACGTTAAGTATTTTAGGTTTATAAGGGAATTTAGAAAATAAATTGAATAAATGCTTGACATATAATTAATTATTGTTAACAATAATTATGTTACTAACATTTAAATTCTTAAATAAGATGACCGATAAAAAAGATTCGAACACTGGCGACTGTAACACTGGCAACAGGAACACTGGCAACAGGAACACTGGCAACTGTAACACTGGCAACTGTAACACTGGCGACGGTAACACTGGCAACAGGAACACTGGCAACTGTAACACTGGCAACTGTAACACTGGCGACGGTAACACTGGCGACTGGAACACTGGCGACTGGAACACTGGCAACAGGAACACTGGCGACTGTAACACTGGCAACAGGAACACTGGCAACTGTAACACTGGCAACTGTAACACTGGCAACAGGAACACTGGCAACAGGAACACTGGCAACTGTAACACTGGCGACTGGAACACTGGCTACTTCAATACAATCACACCTAAAGTCACTTTATTTAACGCTACAAGTGATCTAGATTTTAATAGCGATATTATTAAAAATATTCAGAGTATTATCTACAGAAATATTAAGAATATATGTACTTGGGTTTACGAAAGTGATATGACAGATGAAGAAAAAGCAGAAAACCAAACATACAAAACTACAGGCGGTTATTTAAAAGTTAGAGATTATAAATATTGCTGGCAGAAGGGTTGGGACAGGATGTCAAAAGAAGATAAACAGACCATAAAAGACCTGCCTAATTTTAATAGTGATGTTTTTAAAGAAATAACAGGTATTGATATTACAGGAACTCTTAAGAAGAAGGTGACTCTTGAACTTACAGACGATCAGCTATCTGAAATTAATAAATTATTAAAAGAAAATGACTAAACGAGCCAGAAAAACAAGAAGCGACAAAGGGAAAACAAGAAACCCGTATCGCAAGAAATCGACCCACATAAGGATTGATGAAGATAAGAAATATCTCTTAGTTAGGATTGCTAAGATGCCTATAGAATTTATTAAAGAAATGTTTCATAAGTATGTTTAACAAGCTTTACAAATTTATTACTAAGTTATTCACAAAAAGAGAAGAGTTAAGTAATGAGCATTGTGAAGATATTAAGAATATGATTGAAGAAACTGAACAAACTAAGAAAGAAAATGAATAACATTAAAGATAAATTAGAAAGATTCACTACAAGTAGAACATCTATAATTTGTAGCACCTTTAGAGAAGGTAGAATAAGAAATATTTTAATAAAAGCTTTATCTAGTGGTAATGTAGATGATTTTAATACTATTATTAAAGGCCTTATAAAGATTCGCAATGAATCAAGAAAATTATACAAAATATCTAGGAATATTGAAGATAGATATCTTGACAAGATTATTAAAATAGTTGATGAAGATAAAGAAAATGAATGAGTATGACTGGTATTTATCAGAGGAAGAATATTTATTAACTTTAAATGAAAAATAGAATGACTGAATTAGTAGCTTTAGATATCAAACTGCCGATAACTAGAGAAGAGGTGGCGGATAATGATAATATCAATTCTCTTATCACAAAGATAGAAGATTTGCAAAATCTACAATTTAGCTTTGATACAATTGAATTAATTAAAGAAGCCAAAAAACTAAAGACTAATGCTAATAAATTTATTAAGGATTTTAAAGTTTTTTGCGATCCATTTGAAGCAGAGGGGAAAGAAATAGCAAAAAATCGTAGCAGGGTAAAACTTACATTTGAAGAAATAGTCAATGATAAATTGCAGCCAATTCTTGAAAGAGAAGGTAATTTAAAAAGTTTAAAAGATAAGCTGTTTGTGCCAAGTGCTGATATTGATAGTTGTAAGTTAAAGTTAGAGAATCTTAAGGGATTTGATGGTTATGAATGGTTTGCTTATAAAGACGAAGCTTTAAAAATTATAAGTCAGTCAAAAACTTTCCTAGAAAATGAGCTATTAGGATTTGAAAAAGCCGCTAAGGAGAAGTTAGAGCTAGAAGAGAAGGAAAAAAGGGAAAGAGAAGAGTTAATAGCAAAAAATGCAGCTGATAACGCTAAGAAGGAAGCTGAAAGGGAGTTTAAATTAAAACAAGAGGCTGACGAAAGAGATAAGAAGTATCAGCAAGATTTAGATAGGAAGAAAGCGCAAGATATTGAACATAGAGGAAGAGTTCATAGGGAAATTTTAGAAGCTTTATTAAAATTACCTTGTCAATCAGATGGTGACTCTATGGTAGACATGAAGTTTATGGTTAAGGCTATTGTAAAAGGAGAAATACCACATTTATTCATTAAATACTAAAAATTATGACAAATAAAGTAGTTCAATTAAAAGAAGCAAAAAAACAAACTAAAGTTTATAACTTTGGGGAAAAAGAGGAAGAGTATCATTCAGGACAAGGAAAGAAGCTTCCTGTTTGGCCGTCTCCTAAATTTGTACAATCTAGAGTTAAAGCCATTGAACTTATTGAAGATGGTAAATATGGACTTGATGAGGGTGATTTTTGGATTTTAAAGAACGCCACAAAAAGTGGGAAGATGATGTACACGGGTTTAATAATATCACATAATGGATGTCTTAAGATTAATGACAAACTTGATGCCAAGATGAAGTTTAAACCAAGCTCTGTTGAAACTGTGAAAGATGAAGGGGAAAAAGTCAAAGTAATGAAATATGTTAATGATGAGCAAGGTGTTTATGAGTTTGGCGAAATATCACCTAAAAATTGCATGAACGACTACCCGTATGCAATGGTGCTTAAAAGATTGATGGATAGGGTAATACTGAAAAATTCAAAAGTTGGATTCTTTGGCATCTATTCCGATTCAGAAAGTGATGATTTTAAACGACAAGATGAGGAGCCACCAAAACCACCAACTGATTACCAAAAATTAGGTAACGCCGCTAGTGGAGAAATGGAAGCAACCCAAAGAAAAGCTGCCGAGGGCCATTTTGCAAGAATTAAAGCTTTAATAGAAAAATGCGTAAGTGTTGAAGAGATTGAAACTTTAGTTGATAATGAGAAGAAAATCATAAACGCTTTGTTTAAACATAATAATGATCTATTCGAAAAACTGAAGGATTGTAAGCAAGGTATGATTGAGATATTAACAACTTAAAATAATTAGTAACGCTTTGTATGAAAGCGTAACCAATAAATGAAAACTATGAGCAATAACGATTTAGAAGCAATGAAAGGATTAATTCTTATTAGGGATAAACTAATAAGAGACTACCCAATGATGCCTGATAGTATTAACAAACAAATACAGGTACTTAATGAAGAAATAAAAATACTTATATCTAAATAACTATGAAAGTAATAAGTCTTTTTGATGGAATAGCAGGAGCAAGACAAGCCTTAAAAGAGCTTGGTGTTAAGAATGATTATTATGCAGTTGAGATTGATAAATATGCTTATCATATAGCAACTAAGAATCATTGGGATATTAAGCATATAGGGCCAAATGGATATGTTTATGATGTAAAGGACTTTCTTTGTGAAGAGTGGGAAAAGCAACCAAAGGAAATACAAGACATAGTAGATTACACTAAACACAAAGAAATATTTGTTGATGGTCATGTTGATTTATTAATAGGCGGCTCACCTTGTCAGGATTTATCAATAGCTAAACAAGATAGAAAAGGCTTAAAAGGTAATAGAAGTAGTTTATTCTTTGAATATGTACGAATACTTAAATTAATTAAACCTACTTATTTTATACTTGAGAATGTAGCGAGTATGAGTAAGGCAGATAAACAGGAAATAACTGATACTTTAGGAATTGAACCTATATTAATTAATTCTGCACTTCTTACGGCTCAACAAAGGAAAAGGCTTTATTGGGTTGGTAAGTTGGTTAATGGTAAATATAAGCAAGTAAAGATTGAACAACCAGAGGACAAAAAGATTGTTTTAAAAGATGTTATCGAAGGTGGTTTTGTTGATAGGGAAAAAAGCCATGCTATAATTTCATCTATTGGCAGAACTACACACAGAGAATATTTTAAAAAGAATCAAGGACAAGTTGTTTTTGATAAACCAGTTAGAGTTAGCCAATTAAATAAAGATTGTCAAAGTGGTAGAATTTACTCAATAGATGGTAAAAGTGTTTGTTTAAATGCTGGTGGAGGTGGCGGAGGTGCTAAAACTGGATTATATGAGTTTAAAGATGGAATAAGAAAACTTACAATCACAGAATGTGAAAGATTGCAGGGTTTTCCAGATGGCTATTGTGATATGGTGAGTAAAACGCAAGCATATAAAGCATTAGGAAATAGTTTTACTGTTCCAGTGATAAAACATATTTTAAAGAATATTATTTAATATTACTTTCGCTTTTTATAAAAGCGTTACTAAATGGGAAGATAAAGGTAATAGTTTAATTTTGACTGGGTTATCCCAAAAAGAATCCTAGCATAGGTTGGGGAATGTGGGTATCAAATCCCACTTATGGGGATTAGGCTTTATCGGTGCAGATCTGGAGGGTTGGTTTGTGCATTTATTAATTAATGGATTTTAACAATGACAAGTAAATATAGTGCAATTATTACAAGAACAAAACTAATCTATGAGGAGGCTTTTATAGAAATAGAAGTTGATAACGATGAAGACGTTATAGAGGAGATTCTTCAAAAATATGACGTAGAAGACTGTCTTGCTGATTGGGAAGAGGATGATTACGAATATGATAAAATGCAAGGCTTGGAAGTTAAAAATATAAAATGTTTGGATTAAGTTAAATTAAATAAATAAAACAATGAACATACAAGGAATATGCTACATAGCTAAAAAATACCAGTCAGAGGAAAAAGACTTTAAACGCTTTGATAAGTTCGCAACTGGTAAAATAATGTGGGGCGATAAGATAAAAGATAGAGATGGTAACGTAACTAAATCATATACCAGTAAGCATTTTATTTGTTTTGATTATCACGCAATAGACTCTTTGGAAGCTTGCATAAAAGACATGATTGTTATTGAAGGACAATTAAGAACTGAATATTATACTAACAAAGAAGGTGACAAGAAGAGTATAGAGAAGGTGATTATTAAAAGTGCTAGGATTTATGATAAAGATAGTAGTTTAGTTTCTAATGAGCCTAAAAAGGAGATTAAACAGGAAGTTGAAGAAGAGTTTGACGATGAAATCCCGTTCTAGCCATGTTAATACTTAATCTGATAATAACATATATTACTTTATCTGGCATAGGATTACAGATATACTGGGCCTATAAACTATTTAAACTCTTGAAAACTAAGGTAAGAGAGCTTAAAGTAATGAAGGGTAATAAATATTTTGGTATGCGCTAAATGTTTGGGGTAAAAATATTATCACTAGATCAATATATTGAAAAAGTAGAAGAGATGATAGATTATGGATTACTACCAATTGGAATAGAATATATGTTTTGGATTCTGAAGGTTACTTTATAAGGGCAGATTTAAGAATTGTTTAATGGTTGGTAATCCTGGCATTTGAAATGTATAGTTGGAAAGGATTATCAACCGCCAAATTAAGATAATATGGATAAATATAATTATATATTTGATGTAGAGCAAAGGCATTTATGGGAAAGAACCAAGCAAGTTTTATGGCCTATAATGAAAGGTGTATTTACATCGTCTGAAAGTTTCCAGATCATAATTGAGCCTTGGAGAAAAGGCAAGAGTTATGAGCAATTAAAAGGTTATTACAGACTTATAAATAAAATCCTACCAGTCCTTAAGAAGGATAATCCAGATCATTATTTTGATAAAGATGTTGTTGATGATGTAATAAAAGATAAGTATAAATATTACACAGAATATGAGGGAGTGAAGAGCTACAAATCAAAATCTAATGCCACTATAGAAGATATGACAGGTTTAATTAAAACCGCAGAAGCTATAGGGGAGATATTAAATATTAAAGATTGTTATCTGACTAGTGATGAGGAGAGGGCTTTAAAGGAGTTTTATGAATGAAGACTATATTTATATTGCTATTTTGTTTTGTGTTTCAGCGGTTTTAATTAGTCTTGCTACAGTTAGTTATTGGATATGAAAATAGCAAAGAATAACTTTGAATTAATAGTTAAGAGTTTGGGTTATGAAGTAGAGCCAGAGTTTAAGTTCTGTAAGACTCGTAAATTTAGGGCGGACTGGAAGGTTAGTAAAAATGGCTTAGAATGTTTAGTTGAGTATGAGGGTATGCCTTTAGTTTGGAAAAGAAGCCCAAAAACTGGAAAGATGGAAAAGAAATCACGTCACGTAACCCCAACTGGATTTACTAAAGATTGTGAAAAATATAATCTTGCACAAATATTAGGTTATCAGGTGTTAAGATATACAGTTATAAATTTTGACAATGTAATTGATGATCTAGAAGACTGCCTTAGTTTAAATTAGGAGTTAAGTTCCGATATCGGAATTCCGATATCGGAATTGGTGCAGTCTATAAAGGGAGGAATACCATCTATGCAAGGAAGTTGGGTACATCCACAAGTAGCAATCAATCTTGGTCAATGGCTTTCTGCAAAATTTGCCGTCCAAGAAGAAAGAGATTGAGAATAGTAATAAAAGGGATTAATATTTAGGATTATTATTTGATAAAGAAATCTTCTAATCATGGAAAATACTATAAATCTCAAGGATTACAAAGATACCTTCATTATTTCGTATGATGGAGCGCTCCATTCTGTTGAAGCAAATACATTTGCTAATTCGATAGTATCAATATCGAGAGTTATCGAGGAGATAAATTATTTAATTTCACCAGATAGTAAGGTAGAAATTCGCATAGAAGCTATAAACAAAGGAAGCTTCAAGCCCACTATTAAGGTCTGTAAAAAGATATGGGGAAAAGTAACGCCTTTTCTACCAGAAAAGAACACTACCGTACCTTTGTTTATTACTCTTCTAGCCTTATTACACAATAATAATAAGGACTTAATAGTTGTTAAAGATGATGAGGTTGTAATAGAAACCTCTAGCTCAAAAATCATAATACCAAGAGAGATCTACGACAATGCCAATAAAATCAAAGAACAGAAAAATATTAAATCTGAGATAGCCTCTAGCTTCCAAATTCTTGATAATGACCCTTCTATTGCAGGATTTACAATTCAAAAAGAGTTAAGTGATAACACATTCCCATTTAAGACTACAAGAGATGATTTTAGCCACTTTACAAATATGTGTAGCCCAGTAGAGGAGGATGATAAAAATAAAAGAAAACAACTTGAAAAGGCAAATCTACAATTAATCAAAGTTATTTTAGAAAAAGGAAGGAGGAAATGGGAGTTTGCTTGGAAGGGAATTAAAATATCTGCTCCAGTTTTAGATGATTCTTTTTGGGATAAGATGGCAAAAGGTGATGTATCAATTAAACAGGGGGATAGTATAGATGTTGATTTACAGATAATGCAGGTTTTAGATCCTTATTCTAAAGTTTATTTTAATGAATCTTATGAGGTGTTAGAAGTTAATAATTATATTCCTGCTTCACAGCAAGAAAATTTATTTTAAAAATTTTACAAAATAAATTAATAAAGATTATCTAGTTTTGGCTAGTTAAGTATATAATTCCCTTAAATTAACTAAACATTTCAATCCATCTAAGCTCTCTAACAATCTGAGTATATATTAGGTATAATAGACTTGATATAATTAAGAACATCAAGAAGTTCTTAGGTTTTATCTTTCTAATTCTGTTGTTAGCTTTTCTAATATCCGCTTTTACTTTTAGTAAAAATGTTGAATCACTCATTTATTTTAACTATTGTTAATCTTCTTTACATAAAAATCTCTAATTTCTCATTAGAAATTCCTAACTCTAATAACCTATCAATCCATTTTTCTTTTACAAAGAACGTTTCCATCTTGTTTAATCCTGATTCCATAACCTGATTAGACTCGACTATACCAAAATGGATAGATCCATTTATTAATACATAGTATGTTGTTTGCGAGGGTTTATTTATAATTTTAGTCATGTTAGTTAAATTAATATTAAGCTGGACCACCATCGGTTATTGTCCAATTGTGATCAGCAATAAGAGCCGCCCTTGCTGTTGCTGGTGCGCCAGCTCCATATTTTGCTGCACCAGCATGAAAAGGAACGTTATTTTGTACTAGTTGAGCCTCCCAAGCTACTAATAATAAATCATAGTTAGTTTGACTAAATGAAGTACCATTCAATAAGTTAGTCATATCGGTGACATTGGATACATCCCAACCACTAATATCTGATGCGAAGTTGGTGCATGATCTAAACATACTGTTCATATCAGTGACATTAGAGACATCCCAATTGTTAACTGCTGACGTAAAATTAGGACAAGCCCTGAACATACTATTCATATCGGTGACATTGGATACATCCCAACCACTAACGTCTGATGCGAAGTTGGTGCATAATCTAAACATACTGTTCATATCAGTAACACTAGAGACATTCCAACCACTCACATCTGATGCGAAGTTGGTGCAACCATTAAATGCACTCCTCATATCAGTAACACTAGAGACATCCCAATTGTTAACTGCTGACGTAAAATTAGGACAAGCCCTGAACATATTGTTCATATCAGTAACACTAGAGACATCCCAACCACTAACGTCTGATGCGAAGTTGGTGCATAATCTAAACATACTGTTCATATCAGTAACACTAGAGACATTCCAGTTGTTTATATTAGGTATGTTGATGATACTTGCACAAGCTCTAAAAGCCTGAAAACAGTCTATGGTTCCACTGAAATTTAAAATATCAGTGGCAGTAATAGTTAAATTATTACACCCAAAGAAATAACTATTGGAATTACCTAATCTAAAGCTTGTACCCCAATTTTTAACCTCTAGAAGCTTTGATTTATCACCGCCGTTGTTAAACCCCCACCCTTCACATTGTCCAGTTATATTTATGGTATAAGTCCCAGCTACAGAATAAGTATGTGTTGTTTCCGCTTGATTCCATACAGTAATTGTGTCTGATGTGCCGTCACCCCAATCAACGGTAAAATCATAAGTGCCTACTGATTCTAAAGGTAACGATACTTGGTCGTTATTAGAAGTACCAGCGTTGTCTGTTTTCCAAGTAGATATAAATTTACCCGCATCTGGATCTCCTACACCAGCAACAATACTACTAGTGACGTTACTGATTATATTGGATGTAATACTGCTTGTAATACTCATGTTTTTGCTTCCTTAATTTCTTTTATTTCAATAGTAAATTCATCATCTAGCTTTTTTCTTAACATTCTTAAAGTGTCTCCAGATTTCAAGACTGCTAATTCATCCCTATAAAAGCCCCAATATTCACCAACTAGAATACAGCCTGATGTATCTCTGACACGATTACCTATATGTATTAAGATTAAAGTCCTACCCTTAACGTCTTGCAATTCCCAAACATCAGGGTATTTAGTGCTATTATATTTCTTAGCAGCATAAGTGCCTTCTGGAATACAAGAAAGAAAAGGGGCGTTAAGTAACCAGGGATTTTCTAGAGTTTTGCAAATCTCTTTATCATTTAAAAATAAAGTGCCAATTGTTGCCTCGTAATGCCTATATTTTCTAGTTAGTTTTAGTTTTTGCATTACTTTTGTATCTTTGAGTCGTTTTTGGCTTTGCCTGTATTTTGGCCTATAATATCAATTATTTTCATAATAAAAGTGCCAAGATTAGACGCTCTTTTACTACTTATTTGAGTAGATAAAAAAGCACTGATACTGACAGGTAATGATGGGATAGCTAAAAGTGCTAATGTTAATATTAATTCTTCGTTATTTATTATATAGTCAATCATTTTAATTTAGTTTTTAGTTAATAGAAAATTAGGTTTGGCATTATTAAATATAATGTTATATCTAACCCAACAAGTAATGCAATTAGCTTTGTTAGGCGTGGGTGTTTGTCTGAATAATCTAATATCAGTTTAAGTATTGTTATTATTGTTTTTTCTTTCATCTTCGAATTTCTTGTCAAATTTTTTTGTAAATTCTTCTATTCTATCTAATACTAAATTAAGTGTATTTTGGACAGACGTGTCGTGGTTCATATGCCTTACATATTCTGTAATATTTGTATCTAAACCTTTAGAGTTTTTAAAGAATATTACATTTTCTATTTTAGACATTCTTTTATCAATCTTATCAAGCTTATCATTCCTATTTTTTAAGAATCTAAAAGACATCTTCCCAAGAAAAATAGACATACCTGTTAAGACTGTAGACATTCCGCCTATTAGCCATTTAAGCAGCTCATTTTCTGTAAATAAACTTTTAGGCTCTTCTTTTAAAAAATCTATAGGCTTCATAGTAAAAGTATTCCTCATATTTAGAATTAGTATTCAGTTATTACTATTATTTTGTAAATTCTAAAGCTGTATATATCCATATATTAAATACAGCGATTATTATTAATAAATTTATAAGTTTATTTCTCATAACGTCCAATCAATCGCATTTACAGCTTCTACATCAATAGCATTGTTAATATCAATAATTTTTGTGCTTTCATGTTGATAGGCGGCTGATTCTCTTGCTATAATAACATCTTTTAAGGCTATAGCCTGTGTTTGTGTTAAAGTTATCCATGTAACACAATCTGCTAATCTCCAATCAATATCACCAGTTGACAAAGATAATAAATTATAAAACTTAGTTTGAGCTGTGAAGGTTGCTAGATAATCATTGCCCTCAAAGGTAATATTAGAGTATTGATAATCTTTTCTTGCTTGTTCTATTTCTGTTGTTTTAGCATCTTTAGCTTCTTGTAAATCAACCTCATTTAACTTGGCCTCAACATTAGACCAAAGAGGCTTTGAATATTCTATATTCTCCCAGATTAAACCATCCTCCGGATTATCTAAAGGAGTGCCATCTTGTTTAGTTTCCCAATAAACAAAACCTCCTTCGATATCTGGGTAAATTTCTTGAATTGCTTTTATTATATTGCTCATGTTATGCCTGTATTTCAGTTATTGTTATTGAAGAGGCTAAAACGCCACCAAATTTCCTAGCACTACTAAAACCGTTGAAGGTCATGGTTGTTGCACTAGATGACCCTATTCTAACTTTAAATGTTGTTGAAGAGGCCGTTCCTGCCGCCATGTAATGATTGAATACATAGGGAGTCACTGTGTTAGTGCCATTAAACATAGTATTACACGCTAACGCATTTGATGTTGAATCTTGGAATAAAGCTATAGTTGGAGTTAATGCTGAATCAATAGCGCAATTAACCACAACCTGAATTAATAGGTTATTAGCTGCGCTAGTAGGAGTTACGCTTAATGACATGACTTCAAACCCTTCTGTGTTCTGCGGTATTGAATCATCAAGAGGTATTTGACTAGATCCTGTTGCAACCGCTCCCGTTTGTGTATTTACAGTCTGGATCGTTTGCCCTACGTTTTGCACTACCCAGTTTGAACCATCATATTGAAGATATATCTCTTGATTTATATTTTCTAAAGAAATATCTCCTGATATATTAATGATATTTCCTACTCCGTTTTTTACAACAACCACTCTGGCAGGGTCGGTGTTTGATAGAATTATGATTTGATTTGCTGACCCTCCATTAATCGTTTCAAGATCATCTGTTGCTGCGTCTGATTCAGTATCGACAATATGTCTAGAATGAGTTATTGTTATCTCGCCTGTTGCAATAGTAAGCTCGCCTCCATTACTAAGTTTTATTTTTGTTGGTTTTTCTGGGTTTAAAATAATAATATCAGTTCCATCATTTCTTGCCTCATAAGTTCCTGTTAAAACGTCATTAGCTTCTAAATCTATTTTACCACCAGCTCCATCGCTTTTTTTAAGATTTAAAGCAGCTCCACCACTTACATAAGTTAAAGTTGGGGCGGCTACATTAGCTATGTGAAAAGCCAAAAAGAAAGTTTGGGTATCAGAATAAGTTGAAACTACTGGGTCGGCACCTAAAGTGTAGGCTGAAGATGTTCCCCCTGTAGTTCCCCAGAATGAGGTAGGTCTAGGGTCAAAATCATCTAAACTAAATACTTTAGGATCAATTGGATCTGCTGTCCAGATTGTATTATCATCTGCATCTTTTAAGACTGCTTTATATAACTTTGCATCCCCTATAAATGTTTGAATGAAACGCCCTGCTGAATCAGCTATTATTGGATTGGTATTTGCTACACTTAAAGCAGTGTCAGAATAAGTTGCTAACGGAGTTGTTGTTGTTGTCTCGTAGGTATAAAGTTTAAATCCAGCCCCTATTGCCCCTAAGTCTGAAAATACTTGCTCTATAGGTAATAATAATGTTTGTACCACTTGAAATTTAAGTTAAATTAATAATTCTTTCTTCAAGCGTTGATAGATTTTCTTACTAAGAAAATAAGATGTCAACCTAATTAATCATTAGGTGTCAATTTTACTAACATAGCATTTTGCACTATATCATCGCTTGAAGTTCCTTGTCCTGTAATTAATAAAGCATTAGAGGTTGTTAAATCTTGTGTTCCTGCGGTTCTAGTTGCAGATTCTGCCACGTTACTATTGCTGGATATTATGGTTGCTATTATCTCTTGTGTGGCTGCGGCTGTTCTAATTATAGAGGCTTCAATCTGCCAAGATCCATCATTGGCCGCTACTGCTCCAGTATCTAATATTGTTTGAGATCCAAATTTAAGTTTTATAGTTTTATTGTTTGCGTTAGCTGCATAAGTTCCCCACGCTTTAATATAAATTTCATCACCATTATTTAACATTGGGGTAACTGTATAAGTTATCATCGTGGTTTCTCCGCTTCCTGAATTTGAAGCTGAGGTGGTATTAGTTGATATAGTTCCCCCAATAGATATCCCCAAGCCGCCCCGGATAGCCTTCCAAACATCTTGAAAAAAAGTAAACCAAGGAGTAGTGGTTAATTGGTCTTCGTTTGAAATTATTTCATTTGAATCTGGTAAGGAAACTATCATTTTTGCCCCCTTGAAACTTCAATAAATGAACCAATGATCGACCTTTTAACTGGGTCAGATATAGCAAGTTCCATTATTAATGAGCGGCCAAAAGCCACTCTATTCCAGACTATTTCTGATTCATAATTGCCTTGATCTCCAAGGGGTTGTTTTAATTCTTTTGACCAGGTTTTAGCACCATCAATAGAAGTGCGCATCATGATTTCTGGCTCTAAACCTTGACCATCATTAAGGCCAACACCTGTGTCCATTACTAAAGTTAAATCAGCTACTGTATCGCGTCTATACTCATCAAATTGAGTTGTAGAAACTACTTTAGATATTAGAGTAGTTCCATCTTCATCATAAGTATCTAAATCTAATTCATAAAGCTTTCCTGTTGCATTATCGCCAACTATATTTAAACCATTAAAGAACACATGACAATTAGCTCTCCATTCTTTTGCTTGCATGTTCCTATCAAGACTTTCTCTTTCATGCCAAGATTTAGTGGTTAGATCGTAAACCCAAGTTTTATTTGCTGTTGGAAATGTTATTGAATAGAATTTGTGGCCCGCTTGAATATAAGTAAATGCAAAAGCGTCATCAACCCTACTATAGTTTTCTATTTCTTCTGAAATTGGAAAGGTTGATATAGGCACAAGTTTATAGCCGCCAGTTCCATAAATAACTCTATCATTACCAAGAAAAAAGAAACTGTTATCCATAGTGGCTACTGAGTGTTTTGCGGCACATCCTTTTTGAATAAGAATACCATTTTTGCGAGCAAAAGGAAAAGTGCCGCTTCCTGAATTGTAATAAACTAAAGTAATATCTTTCTTAAACATCCAGGCTTCAAGGTTGTTTGATGCAACTCTTACTAAATCAGAAGAGTTTGATAAAACATCTGCGGTATCTAAAGCTAGATATGAATCCGTTTGATTTAGCTCTGATATTTGAAATGTTCTTGATTCTAAATTAGTAAACATTGTAAATCCATCTACTGTATCAACTGATCCAGAATTAACATAGTCAGCATCTATGATTTCAACTAAAGATCCAGCGGCTGAGGTGCAATAAAAAGCCTGTCCACTTTCAACTAATATAGTTACCTGAGTTGCGTTATTGGTCATCATTACCCTGCCTGGAGCTACCCCCATTGTGCCAATAGTTGTAACTGTCTTGCTACTGTCAATTTTATAAACAGTAACTCCGCAAACAACATAAATATCATCACCCATTCTTTCAGCTCCATAGATAGGGTTAAAAACCCCTAAATCTACCCACGGTTTAAGGCCAGGGGTTCCATAAAGCGCATAATTAAAAGGAGCTTCGGCTGGTGCGGTTTCAACATACATATTAACAAGCCTTTCACTAGATAATAAGCCGCTACGAGCTTTGTAAGAATTTATTGCTAGTGGAAAAGGTATAAATGCCATTATCTGTAATTATTAACATTAACATTACTTGCAGGTTGAAAGTAGATACTTGTTTCCTCCCTGTCATAACCCTCTACATCTTCTAGGGCTTCATCAGCATCTCTTTTTAACTGCTCTTTTTCCTGTAAATCTAATCTGCCATATTTACGACTTAAACGATAAGCAACAATAAGGATTAATGGCTGTAACCACTCCACCGGGAAATCAGGGTCATCTGTTGCAGTGTCAAAGTCAAAAAGCTGTTCAGTGAAGCTAAACACCGTTTTATTAGCTACTGAATTAGGCACAGGCCATAAATGCATGAGTCCAGAAGTTAACTGCTTATCATAAAAGAATAAGTTAGATCTTCCTGGTGTACTTTTTACCGGAATATCATAATAAGTATCTCTTGAATATTGAGTCATCGGAATCTCGCTATCTGTTCCTAAAGTAGATTGAGCGTTTTGTATGTTTTCAGGTCTTAAGATTTTTTTCTCATAAACATAAACAGCACTCCCGCTTGCGCTATCGTTTGTTGTAACATCATCTAAATAACAAGACTTACCTACCCCATAATTAACATCTAAATTGCCAATAGTTGGAGTTGTTGACCCATCGTCTGAATGTAAGAATAACCTAATCTTCATTCCTCCTGTGGCAATAGGGAAGGTAACAATATTAGTGTTGGTATCGGTTGCGCTTGCGCTTTGTGCAAAAGTACCATCACTAGTTGACCATGCGCCATTCCAATATTTATAAGTAGATCCCCCATCATTAGATAGGGCAAAAGTGACACTATCTGACCCCACGGCTACTATAGAAGTTACAAATGATGACCATGATTTAATATCTCCAGTTATTGCAGTGTCAATATCAATAGTTGGGTTATCTGTTGGATAAGGGGTTATTTCTCCAGTGTATGTTATTGTTAAATCATCAACTGACATTTGAACTGCGCTATCATCTGTTATTATTTTCATTGTGATAGTATCGGCCGCTGTCAAAGTTGAAATATTAGTATTAACATCTGCTACTGTGTTTGCTTGAGCGAATGAATCATCACTAGCAACCCACGCTGCACCATTCCAGTATTGACCATTAGTCACATATCTAGGCGCGTTTCCTTCAGTAGTAGCGAATAAGTCAAAAGATTGAATATGTCCTATTCCTGAATAAGTGAAGGTTGGTAATGTGATTACATCACCGTCATAAATAGTTTCTGGAACTGTATAGCCCGGTGTATAATTGCCCCCCGCTGTTGTGTGTTGAAGTGTATCAAAGAATATTATATCATCTATTTCATAGTTGCTTGTTTCTGCTGGGGCTACACCTCTTCCAGTTCCTACAATAGCCAAAGTTGCTGTATTGGTTCTAGCTCCGGCGGCGACTGTTGTTGAGTTTTTTACAAGAACCCCATCTATAAATGTATTTTGAATACCAGCGTCCATATCAAAGTTAAATTCTACTTCATATTCAACACCACTTGTGGGGCTCCAAGCAATCTCTTTAGATACTATTAAAACTCCAGAAGAATTATAATAAGCATAACTTAGGGCTCCATTTGATTTATGTATATATTCAATCGTATTGACTAAACTTCCTCTTGCAAAAGTGGTAGATAAGAAGTATTGGCTTGATGCTGGAGTTCCTGAATAGTTAGGAGTTACTTTAAATTTTACAGCTCCTGTTTGTACGCCATCCAAATTAGATGGTGCGCTATATTCTACATATCTTAAATCATCAGATGATAAATCTAATTTACCAGAACTAACACTTGCGCCACCAACCGCCGTACCTGTTAAAGTTCCATCTCCCCACGTTCCATTAACATCAGTTGTATACGTTGCAGCAAAAGTAGCGTCTGCGGTACGCATATCTATTTGTTGAAGCTGTCCGGCTGTAAATTCAGTGGCACTCGCATTAAAGGTAAATCCTGTAGAGGAGGAAAAATCTTGATTAAATGTTTCAGAAGGGTCATCTTGTGGATCTAATGCCGCCACTCCTGATTCTATCCTTATTTTATCACTATCAAAAGTTAACCCTGTATCATCATTAAAATCTTCAGTAAAAACGGTATCAGTCCCTAACCTATTAATTGTTGACCAGTGAATAGTATTATTATCTTGTACTAAACCTATAAAGTAATCCTTAACAAAACCAACAATACTAGAAACATTTATCAATGATGCTCCGCTAGAGGTTATTGCTGTTGTTGTGGTTTCCGTGTATTCTTCAGTTGCATTAGCAGTAGCTCCATCAATAACATATTTAGATTGACCATTTACAGAAAATAAGGTTGCTTGTTTTATCTTCCATAAAAAAGAGCCTTTGGATATTAAGGATTTAATAAGAAGGTTTAAGGTTCTAGCTCCATCGTTCATTTCCTCACTAGTTAAAGTACGATTTGGAGTTTTAACGCCAATTTCTCTAAAGGATTCTTCTACTATTTGGTTACGAGTTAAGTTAAAATCGCTTGAATTACTTGTTGCCATTATTCTCCTTTTTTATTGTTATACTCTCTAAATAGTTTAAAATATCTTCTGATAACTCAGGGCTTTTTGCTGAACCTGCTATAATAGATAATTGCTTTAAATGTTTTGGCACTGCTAAGGGTTTTACTTTTGGAGTTTGGGCTAACCATTTAATAAACTTTGGATTAGTCATCATTTTAGATGTGATGTTAGCTCCGGCTACTGTTGCACCAGCTCCAACTACTCCACCCCTTAACATATAACCAAGTCCGGCCCAAGTCATATATGGTAGGTTATTTGAGCTTTGCCTCGCCTTGCTAGTTTCTTTTAATGACTCAATCACTTTATTAAGTTGGGTAAAAGCTTCATTTTGTTCTGAGGTGAATAGGTTTTTTTCAGCTCCTATTTTTTGCATCTTGTTATATTCAGTTAAGAACTTGTTAGGGCTAAAAGTATCTCTTGCCGCACCTTGTAATCCTTCATTAGCTAATCCCATTTCTCTTGCTACCGTACCTCTTACAAAGTCTTTTTGTATTGGGTCAAGGTTTCTCATTATTAAGCGTGTGTCAGTTCCGCCTTGTTTAGTTCCAGATAGAAGTAAATCATAAACTTTTGATGGTGTTTTAGCTTTGATTAATGGGTCAATCTTTTTATCTAGTAATGCTGTATGTCTGGCAAAAGCTTTGTTTGCTTTGTTAAATGCTTGCAATCCCTTTTCGCCACCTTGTGCAACAACTGCTTCTTTCATATCTTCAGATAAAGCACCGTAGATCTTCTTTAATGCACTTTTCTCATCACCAAGAAGAGTTGGAGATTGTAGTTTTGCACCTACTGTTGATCTAAAAGTTTTAAGTCTTGGGTATGTTATATTGCCAGCTTCATCTATTATTTCATTGTATCGAGCTAGTATTTTTGCTGTATCTCCTGACCCTACCGCAACAACATCTTGGATAGCGTCATCTTGGGCTATGGTTTTCAAGTTGTTGGTTGGGATTTTGTTTGAAGTAATAATATCATCTTTTATTCCCTTGGCTAATTTATATTTATCAAAATCAATTCCCAACTCATCTATTTGATTTAAATAAGCTTGAGCTTGGTTATATTCTTGCGCTAATCCCCCTTGCTTATCGCTAATTCTAACATTACCAATAGCTTCTTCATTTATAGCATTTAGTAAATCATTAGTATTAGGTCTTTCTGTAAATTCTGGAAAATAACCCTCTTCCCACGCTCTTTGGGTTACGTCATCAGGGGTTACTCTTATTTGTTGCGGCCCTTGTTTAGTTGTTTTAGTAAAATATGGATTTTTTCTTATCAATCCAACTCTACTATCCAATCCCATTGATTTTAAATCACCTCCAGCATCATAAATGCCTCCATTCTCTTTTATGAATTGGGTTAGACTCTTTGGCTTACTATCTCTAGCAATTCTTTTGGCTTCTTTGTAGTTTTGAAATCCAGCATCTAAATCAGTATCACTAATATTTTGACCGCCTTTAGCATCACTCATTAATGCCTGCCTTTTTGGTAAAGGTAGTTCTTTTGTTGGTACTTCCTTTGGAATAAACTCATCCAAATCATCATAAAGTTTACTAATTCTTCTCTCGACTCCACTTTTAAATGTCTTAGCTCCTTCTTGAATAGCTTTACCTGCTTGTGGTATTGTTCCGCCTTCGCTTTTAGTTATTCCTGCAATTTGTTTTGTTAATGAGTCAATTTGATCTTGCGTTGCTCTCTCGATAGCCCCCCTTCCTCCTGGGGCGTTTCCTACTAGGTTTTGAAAAGATTTAGTTCCTTGACCTTCTGCTATATTTGCAAGGGTTGGATTTACCCCGGTATCTTCAAAGGCTTTTATTAAGTCTTTTGAATCACCTGTCATTCCTGTTACTTTTTGGGCTGCTCTTTTTCCTACTAAGGCCGCTACGTCTGCGGCTTTTCTTGCAACAGTTCCAATTGCACCACCTAAACCACCACCAGCTATTTCGCCAACAATATCAACTACTTCTTCTGTTTTACTTCTTGGGGCTGTCAATCCTCCTGTTAGATCATCAAAACCCTTTCTTATCATTGGGCTTATGGTATTTACTTTAGAGTAATCAAAAGGCTCTACATCGAAGCCTAAACCTCTTGCTGCACCTCTTCCTATTGCTTCAGGTAAATAAACTGCTTCCTGAGCAATATCTCCAACTCCTCCAATTCCTGCGGCAATACTTCTTCCAGCCCTTAAAAATGGCCTTGCTATTTCTTCGCCAGTTGATGTTTCTTGTTGAGGTTGTGCTTGTGGAGTTCCACCGCCAACTAAACCTCTTTTTTGCGCCTCTTTCAATAAGGTAACTTTTTCTGGAGGTAATAAACCTCTGTTATTCGCCTCTTGTAGAAGTTCAAGTTTTGTTGCCATTATAAGCCAAGTTGTTTCATTAAATCATCATCAGATAAACTCTGTAAATCAGCCGCTTCCTCTCTTTTAAATTTAAAAGGGATAGCTTTTCCACCTGCCCTTACTACTCCACCATTAATAACTTCTGCTAAATCTTGAGCGGCGGCTCTAAACTCCTCTTCTGAGGTAGATAATTGCATACTAGATATTGCATCAGTAGCTTTTTTACCTTCAACTTCTGTAATTTGTCCGCCACCCTTAAGCGTTTCAAACGCTTGTAAGAAGTTTTTACCTTGTAGCTGATCAAATTTAGCTTGAAATCCTGCCGCATCAGATCCGGCAATCGGTTTTCTATCTGAAAAAGGAATCAAAGTGCCTGCCGCTCCACTAAACGGGTTTTTTACACCTACCATGCTCTCCATTCCTGGATGTTGCAATATATCTTCTAGTAATTTTACCGCCTGTTTTGCATTAGCTTGAACTTGTGGCAATTCTACTGCCTTAGTAGCTGCTGCTTTGGCTTTTATATTCTGTGCAGCCTTATATGCTTCTGGTGATAGTCCAGAATCAATAGCCCTGTCTTCAACCCTTCTTGCTGTATCTAAGTCAAATCTAGCTTTTTCAGTTTGCGCCCTTTTGTATGGCAATTCAGCGGAAAGCTCTCTTTCTTTTTGCGCCATCTGCAATTGTTTGCCCGGCTCTATTGCGCTTTGAGAAATATAATCAAGAGTTTCTTGGTGTGCATCTGTCCATTGTTCTGAAGGTAAAGGAAAGACACTTACATCTTCACCAGCCGCTTCAGCTTTTTTGTAGAGATTATTATAAATAGCTGGTCTACTTGCTAATGGAGCTTTTGCCGCTGCCGCTGCTTGTCCACCCCAATATACAGCCCTTTTAGCTTCAAATTCTTGTTGTTGAGCTTGATAATCCTGCAATTGTTTACCATAAGCAGGATCTAGCTGAATTGCTATTGCCCTTGCTTTAGGGTCTGTCAATCCTTTTTGTTTTAGAGCGTTTAAAGTTTGACTTTGTTGCGCTAACTGTGCCCTTTGTTGGGTTTGTTGCTGCACTCCTCTTGTTTGAACATTAGCAAGGTTGGTTTGCGCGACTCTTGCAGCTATATCATTTACTGAAGCCCCTTGTGGTAATTGTAACATTGGTATGCTTGTCATAATATCCTTTTAGTATAATTAAAAACCAGGGCCTGCTGGAGCTGGAGCTGCAGCAGTGTAAGAATCAAAGGCCCCACCTACAGCTCCGAAGGTATCTGCTTGATTTTGCCCCCTTGCAATTCTACCTTGCATTGCTAAATTAGCAGAGCCAAGTTGCGCCGCTCCTATTTGACCAGCAGTTCCAGTAGCAATATTAGCAGATTGACCAGCAGAAGCTTGCCCAACTCCAGCCAGTTGCTGTAAATTATTTATATAGTTACCATATTCTTGTGAGGCTAAACCTTGATTATATTGACTTAGTTCTTTTAAAGCACCGCCAGATAGTAAGCTTCCACCAGCATTTTGCTGATATTGCAAACCTCTCATGCCCTCATCCATTCTAAATTGATAGCCAGGTGAAGTTTCAAATGAAGCATATCTTTCTTCTGGGGATAGTTCGGTAAATTCTCCTGTTTCTGGATCATAACTACGACCAGTTAGCATAGCTGATAAAGGACTTAAAGCGCCTTGTCCAACATCAGTATAGGGTTGTAAAAATCCTAGTCCCTCTTTCTTCCCTGCTTGTAAAGATCTTATTTGCGCGCCATATCCGGCTCTTGCTCTCTTAACACCGCTTTTTATCCCTTCATCCTTTACGAATCCTCCTGCTACTGCTCCTGCCGCTTTTCCCATTATAGCCTCTTTAAATAATTAGTATAGTTTTTATCGGCAAAATTGCCATGCCCTAGTTTTTCTAGTTTTTTCTTCAATGATTCATTATTGGCTGGTGTCATGCTTACCTTACAACCTAAAGTTATTGCTAACTTTTCTAATTCAGTAATCAAAAACTCCATACAACCTTCTTTATCTGCATCTTTATCACTTATCCACCAACCTAACACACAAACATCACTATCAGTAACAAAAACCCATCCTGCACATTTATAACCATCTTTACTTACCATCAATCCGTTTTGAGATAGTAAATTCGGGGTTTGCGGTGTAAATCCCCAATCTTCCCACCATTTCTTTAAAGTGGGGTAATATTTATCAAAATCTTCTTTTTTTCTTAAATTAAATCTTTCAACTTTCATTTATAAATCATTAGGATTAGGGGTGTTAAAAACGTCAACGCCTTCAGTTCTTGCAATAGGTACGTTTAAATTCTCCATAATATTTGGGATTAATAAATATTCTGACTTCGGATCCCAAACACTTTTTTTAACAAATAAACCATTCCATTCCATCTTAGCTTGAGAAGCCCAGATTTTCTGCCCTGTTCTATCGCATATTACCCTGTAATCTCCCTTTTTCATTACACATCGCTTTGAGTTAATGCAATTGTTACGCTTGCTGGAGCTGTAGAAGAATTAAATATTAATCTTAAAGCAGTTGGACTTGCGTCATAAGCATCATTAGTTGAAGCTGTTGCATTAACTAAGTTTGTACTCGGTGAATTTTGCCAAGCATAATCAAAATCAGTAGGATGTTGAACATCATCAAAAGTATTTTGCACTGTAACATCGGCTGTTCCTGTGATATCCAAATTAACTGCAATATTTCCAGCTCTCCAATTTAAAGGAATCACTATTGAAGAAGTTCCTGCGCCTTGTCCAATATCCATGGTATCTGCATTAATTGTGGCAGAAGGTACGATAGTTACTAAGGTTTTGAAATATCTAGTTGTAGTTACTGTTAAAGAAGATCCTGGTAAATTTACTGTTTCAGTTAAAAGCCTTCCTTCGGAATCAGTGCCTGTCAAGATAGCTGTTTTAGCTGAATGATCAGTTGCTGAATCGTTTCTTATTGTTACGGTGTGAGCAAATCCATCTGAAGATTCTGTTTCTGTTAATGTCCAAGTTGCGCCTGTCGCATTACTAAGATATCTAACTAAATCTGCATCATCTGGGGCGTAAGTTAATCTTATCGGTCTCATAATAATCTCTCTTTAAAGTTAAGAGGGGTTTTTACGCCCCCCTAGGGTAGTTATCTTTCTTTAGAAGCAAAGATATAATCAATAGACATAGTTTTAGCTACAGCCTCACCATTTTGGATTCCAAAAGAAATAGTTAATTCTTCATCATCCGGTAGGTTAGTAGTTACTGATTCACCAATAAAAGTAGGATTAGCAGAGTCAGTTCCTGCATAATAAGAAATCTTATCATCGCCATTGTAATAGAAGGCTACTGTGATATAAGTATCATCAGCAACAGTTGCAATTCCAGTGGCAGTTGTAGCAACACTATCTTTTATAACAACAAAGTCTAAAAGAGCATCACCGTCATCTTTTCTAAAATAGATGCCGTCAGATACAGCTAAAGGAGTTGTGTCAGTTATTTGTAAACCAACAACAAAATCACTTTGTGTCGCATCAGATACAGCGATTCTAGCTTTAAAGAAAGAAGGCTTTCCTGATTCCATTAAGAATGATTCACCAACTTTATTTGAAAAAGAAGCGTCATCATCAGCAGCGGCATTTGTAATAAGTAAAACACCACCATCAACATCAGCTAATGCTTGAGTAGCAACGCCTGTTTCTGTTACTGTCCAATCTGCGGCAACGTAAGTGTCGAAGTCGTCAAAGTAAGTGTGAGATCTAGTCGGATCTTGTGTAGTCATTTGTCCTAAAGCGTTTTGAGCGGTGTTATTAGTTTCACCGTTTGGATGGTTTGTAGTACCCATAATATATCCTGTTTTTATTAGTGGGAGGAATTGCACCCCCCTTTACCCAATAGGACTAAATTAATAAAAGTTTAGAAGTTTCCTGAAGCTACAGTTCCTCTAAAGTCAGTCCAACCAAAGCTGTTTCTGAAGAAGATTTTGTACTTACTAACTTCTGCATCAAAAGCTGAATCCATTGAGAATTCAGGTGGTGTTCTGTCAAACATTTTCATACCATTTTGAGCTGAAGTTTTAATGAAGAAACGATTATCAGAATCAAGATACTGATTAACTGAAAAGCCTTTAGGGAATTTTCCAGAAGCTCTCAAAGCGTTTAGATCATTATTTGCAGTAGCAACACGAGCAACAGAATTAAGAATCCTTTCGGCTTCAAATTCTAGGGCTGGTGGAATACATAATGCATCAGTCTTAATTGAAGCAAAGTTACCATTATAATCTTTCATTTTCTTAACCAAAATACATAGATCTTCAAGGGATGCTTCAGATAAAGCAGCTTGAGTAGCTAGTGTATTAGATTGAGTTCCAGAATTAACAGGATGAGCAGTAGTATAAAGTTCAACACCATCGCCTCCAGTATAAGAAGAATCAAAACCTCTATTCATAACATTAGCACCATTGATCTCATTGGTACGCTTTGCAGCATCACCTAATTGACGTGTATACTTAGTTATTAAATCTAATTCTTTGCCATCATCCTTAGCCTCTTTAGAGATTTGGAATCCACCACCGAATGAGGTGTGATTATAAGTAGTATTGAAACGCTCTTGTCCTGATTGATAAGTAATGTTTGTACTTTCTGGTTTAGCCGGTATAACTGTGAAGTTATCGGTTAAAGCTTCAAGTTCAAAAGCCCTGTCAGAAGAACTAACTTCAAACATTGGCTTCCATTGTGCATCAAGCATGTCATATTCACCATAATATTTGGTAACATAACTTTTGATGGTATTTGTAGGGAAATTACCCTTTACTATAATTCCAGTCATAATATTTTTCTATTTTAAATTAATTAATTAAACGCCAGTTGTTATGTTAGCTAACACATGGTTGTTGATTTTTACTTTCCAAGTAGCATATGCAGCAACTTCATTTCCTGGCTCATCTAATAAGCCCAAAATTTTAAGTTGGAATGTAGCATCGCCGGCTGGTGTAGTAGTATCTAAAGAAGATGAATCAATATTAGTGATAGCATCAACTGTTCCCATAGTAAGGTTAGCGTTTAAGCCAACATCAGTTATAGCAAGAGTTCCTACACCGTCATCAACGATTGCGTACTCTTGTTCTACATCATCAGCAACGTAAACAATACGAGCTGTTGAAGCAGCGTTATAACCAGCTTTAAATAGATCAGTTGGAAGTACTTCAAAGCCTACAATAGAGCCTAAAAGTTTATTAGTATCACCACCAGTAGCAACAACAATAGATGGGATAGTCCCAGCAGGTGTTAATTGACCATTGATAGTATTAGTTGAGTTTGAAGTTCCACCTAAATTAACAGGTGTATTGATACCAAGACTAGCTAAAGAAGCTGGTGCGAAGTAACGACCAAATTTAACAACACCGTTGTTAGAAATAGCCTTAAGTCCAAAAGGACGTGCAGAGTTTGCCATATTAAATATATTTTGAATTATTAAAACATCGTGTAAAAACCCTTATTCACCTAAGGAAATTCAAAACTTTATTCAATAATGGCTAATTAATTACTTATCCAGACCACGATTAATTTTCATCTGTTCAGTAGCATAAATAGCACTTGATTCTTCGCTTGGAGCTTTCGTAACGCTCTCAAGTAAATTCTTCCTTCCTTCTTCTTCCCTCGCTTGTAATTCTTTAAATTTAGATTCCGGCATTTTCATAGCATAATGGAAGGCTGTTTCACCAGCTTGATTTCTACCTGCGACAATCTTACGTCCGGCTTCTTCACATCCAGGCTCTTTAGGATTAACAAAAACCCATCCCCTCTTTCTCATATGAGCAATAGAATTAGCCTTAATATCATGAGGCCAACACACTACCCAACCAGGGATTTTTAATTGCGGAATATTAAAATTATTTTCTTCAAAGCGGTCAGAATCAAATTCTGATACAGGAAATGTATACTTGCCATCTGGTGATGTAGTATATTTTTTTTCTTCAGTAGAGTCAACTGTACTACTAGTCTTTTGTGTGTCAAGCTTTTTCTTTTCAGGTGTAAGTTTTAGAACAGGTTTAGTTTCTTCTGTTGGAGCTTCCTCTTTAGAAGGTGTTATATCTTTTAAGTTTCCCATATTATTTTTTATTTAAGTTAAAATTATTTATTCCATTCGTAAGTTTTTAAGAAGTCGGCCTTGTCTTTCCATACCCCTTGCTTTATTAAGATTTCGGCTTGCTTCTGCTCTATAGCAGGTAAATCACTAAATGTCTTTGTTTTAGGTTTATTGCCAAAGTTTGCAGCATTATTAGATCCTTTATAAGTTTGTCTGGGTGTTGGATCTTTTAAGGGGAAAGTTTTCCTGACATCAGCAGTAACCATTTCAAGAAGTTCTTTTTGCGACATATTAGGATGTTGAGCAGTTAAACTTTTATCTATACCTTGAGCATAACCAAGCAATGCAGGATCATTTACTATCCAGCCATTATTATCAATCCACTCTTGAACAACAGGGGATATTTCAGGATTAACCGGAGGTAATGGCGGCTCTTCAAAAGTTTTTAGTTTAAGTTTCTGCTCATCAACTCTTTTTTGTCTATTTAAAGCGGCCTCATAAGCATCAACATCACTCATCTCTTTAGCGTCTGATAATTCCCTTGCTGTTAAAGCCTCGTCTCTAAGTAAATCTTTTTCTAATTGTGCTCTATTAATTTCTAGCATTTTATCTATCTTCTTTTGAAGATCTTGTTGATCTTTTCTGTAAGCCTCATTCTCTTGAGCCATCTTTCTCATCCTCTCATTTCTAACTGGGGCTTCTTCTTTTACTCTAGTTAAGAAAGTTTCTGCATCTTCCCAAGGCTTTTCTGTGCCATCTTTATATTTACCTCTAAACATTTCTTTTGGTGTCCAACCAAGATCTAATGCCTCTTTTCCTGTTTCTGGCAATTTCTCCCTAACAATCTTTTTTAATTCTTCCCTTTGGCTGTAAGGTAGGGAAAAGAAATCTTTGCCCTCTAGAACTTCTTGATAAGAATTATCAGGCTCTTGTGATTCTGTCTTAATATCTTGAGTAACGTCTTGAGTGGTTACTGGTGATTCTGTTTGTTCAATTTCTGTATTTTCCATAATTATATTTATTATATTTCAATAGAATGAATTTCATGACTTGCAAGTAATCTAAATCCGTAAGTTTCATCAACTCCCGGTTTATGAATACCCTCAAAAGGGCGGAAGCAAACAACATCTCCTTGCTTAACATTGCAACTTGCCTCATCTTCTTTAGAGGCGTGAGCAATATCTATTACTAATCCCCTTGTTTTCTTATATGACTCTTCGTGGATATTCTTTTCACTTAAAATAATACCTCCATCTGTTTTTTGTTCATGCAAACGACCCATATAAACCGCTAGTTTGGTTTCTTTAGGTAGTACAATAGCACGACATCCGGCTTTTTCTCTTAATTCCTTAATATCTAAATCTTTAAAGTTTTCGTTAATCATTTTCTTTTTCAAATGCTTGTTCAAATAATGCGTCAATAGTGGGGTAAGTTGTAATCTCTTCGCCATCCTCATTTTTTACCATCTCAGGCTCATCTTCTTTGCACGCTTCTAATATAGATAGAACTGCCTGAATACCATCAATTTTCCCATAAGCTGTTACAGCGGTTGGGTCTAGTTCTTTTTTATGATAATTTGCGAAAGTGTATTGATTTGCTCCTTTGTATAGCTTTGCTTCCTCTGCTTCGAGTAGCTGTATAAAAGTCTTGGTGAGCGGTAGGGTAAGCCAGTCTCTAAAGTCTGTCTTTAAGTTCGTTAAATCCTTCATTTCTAATTCAAAAAGTTAATAAAATAATTCAATAATCTTAGTCTTTTACTTACTTAGCCTCAACTTCTTTCTTGGTTGGTGTATTATTTTGAAGTTGTTGATTTTTAAGGGCTGCACCTTGTAATTTCATTCTTTCGCCTTCTAGTTTCATTTGAGATTCTTGTAATTTCCCAGCAACTTCTATTTGCTTTGTTTGTTGGTCAATCAAGTTATCCATTACTTTAACCTCTCTTTCTTGGTCAGCATCTTCTATGCCTTGGCCCACTTTAGACACATTGGCCAGATCAAGCATTGAAGCAGTGTTTAGTTTTTCAATTTCTGCTTGTGCTTTTTGTATTTCAATTTGTAGTTTTTGTTGTGATTCTTGCATCTTCATTTGCAACTCTTGCATCTTGGTTTGAGCTTTCAATTGCTCAACTTCCATTTGTGGATTGCCTTGAGGCGGTGGAGTCTGTACTAATTTATCAACATTATCTATTTGAGATATATCTAATATTCTAGTTAAAAGCTCTTCTTGATTAACGTAAGGATTGCCAAGATATGTCTGTAAATATGAAGCTTGCGCCATTCTTTGATGAGAAGTAATCATGCTGATATCAGCAACAGGGCATATATTGTAGTTTGTGGTGTTGAAGTCTTGTTTAACCTCAACATTATCCTTCACATCATCTAATACCTCTGCATATTTCTCATTAGAAAGATGTTTAGCGTTTAAAGCATAGATTAATTTTAATTCTTTCTTTAAAGACTTGTAGAATCTTTTATAAATTGATTTGAATTGCTTTAATCCCTGCTCTACCATAGACATATGGGCGGTGGCTGTAATATTACCTGCGGCCTCACCTCTTAATACATCACGAAGCAACGCCATATCCTTTCCGCCTTCTACTAAATAACCAAGTAACGCAAATAAAGTAGGGTCTGGCTTAGGTTGTGGAATTGGCACTATATTTCTTGCTAGATCATCACCCATAATATCAACCATCTTCCATTCTCCAGGTGATAAAGCTATTCTTCCTCCTTTTATCTTCATTCCCTTACCAATGAATCCGCCACCAGTAATATTTAAATGTCCAGCATCAAATAATTGATTTAAAGTTCCATTAACACTATCGTTTAATCCATATAGTAAAGTTCCAAAAGAAGTGTCATAAAATGAGCCATCAGGGGAAGGGATAAAACCGTATTTAACTAATTCCTCTTGAGCTGTAATCTTTTCTATCTTGCCCTTCTTATTCTTTTTAATGTCAGTTCCAATAAATCTAGGTACAATCCTAACAACTTCTCCACTATCTTCGTGTATAGTTACAATATAGGGCTCTGGATAATCATCACCATCTAAATCTAACCAAGTAAATTGATCAAGAAATGTATGAAGCTTAGTATTAAAACTTGCCTTATCTTCTAATTCATCTTCTGTATTAATGGGGTCATCATCATTATCTATTAGATCAAATTCTATATACATACCAGATCTAATCCTGGTCATTATTTCTTGTGGATATAATTCTATGATGTGGGTTGCTATACAACTGTCTATATCTCTTGCACCATCATTAATAACAAGTTTATCAGGAAATATAAGCTCTGATTCAGGCTTATTTTCGTTAAAATCCCAATAAACCCGTTTATACATGTTCCCAACTATCGGCTGGGCGTTACCCAATTTGTCGATATCAGTTTCCCAGTGAGACATTTCGTCAAGAAGTTGATAGTTCATGTAATCCGAGACTCTTTGACCTTGTTTTTGTTTAGAGCCAATATTTGTTAATACTTCTTCCCCTGTTTCTTCGCTAACAGCAGGGCCATTAGCAGTTTGCACTACTTCCCCATCATCATTACCAATAACTTTAGCCTTAACAACGGTTGAATCTTTTATTATTTCTGGATATAGAGTTGCACCGTATTCAATACCGGCATTGGCAATTAGTGGATAAATTACATTTGATGCCCCCTCCCAAGGGTAGCTTTTTTGCTTAGTGACCATCTTGGCCATATCAACAATATCCTTCATGTGATTTATTTTACCTTCGCACGAGGTCTTGTCTTTATCGTAATCGTCTTTTACTTGTTGGGATATTTCAGATATAGCATCTTCACTTAAAAGCTCAACTATATTGTCAGCTTGTAAGATTTCTTCTATTGATAAGGTGTCTTTCAGAGTCGAACTAACCATTGATGTAATTAAGTTTAATCAATCAAGATACGGTTGCGGTTAGTTCTTCATGTGCAATTTGTATCTGCTTAAGATACAATAATGTAAAGGCTTATTTTTTAATGTCAAGTTTTTCAGTTTTAGGCTTGTTTGAGTGTCCATTTTTGACACAAAGAGGCTATGAGCAGTTTAAGATATTTGGGATTTTAAAGGGACGATTCGGTTTAGAAGAAGGTTAATAACCAGTAGTTGAGGTAGGACGCTTTGAAAATTCTTCTTCGTAATAATCATCTTCTTCTTCGTATTGGGGAAATACCAAGTGCATGTCTTTATCTTTCATTCTTGCTAGAGCGTCAAGCATATCATCATGAACAGGCACTGGAAATACTGAGTATTCCTCGCTCTTAAATATTTCTACCAAATCACGAGGTTTATTTTCATAGTCTCTTTTCCAAAGCTCATAAGGTAGATATATTCTAGAGTTCATAAAGTCCGGGATTAATCTGCCTATCCTATCATTTTTAGAGGTTATACCGCCTAACTCCTGGATCTTGAAGCGATAGTTTAATCTTTCCATTTCTCCCTCTATATGCTCGATATCTGAATCTTTACCATATTTTTCATACCCAACTAATATAGGTCTATATTCACGAACTAATTCAAATAATGTTTCGGTTCTTTCTTTTAGGTTTAATCTATCTCTTACCATATCCACCACATACATATTGCCATCTGACACAGCGGCCACTACCATAAACACGGTATAATCCGAGGTCTTCTTCTTTGCTCCGGCTGGATCGCAAGTGATATATATATTTCCAACCATTCTTTTTTTATCCCATCCACCATAATATCTTAACCATTCATCATCGAAACTTTGCATTGAGTCGGCAGTTGGGGAAAGTAACATCTGACAACTAAAGATATAAGGCCCTTGAGCTGCATACTTCTTGGCTAGATTCTCCGCTGATTTTAAAACAGGAGTACCGGGCCAAGTTCCCTCTTCAGTGCAAGGATAAATTCTGGTAGTGATATACTTATTCTTTCTTAGTTTAGAGTAGGTGTCGTTAGCATGATATATTGTGCCATAGTATCTTTCAAAACCGCCTTCAGTTCCTAAGTTTGATGATAAAGCTAGCGCATCTGTTGTTTTTTGAATCATTTCTGGGGTTGTTACGCTCTTATCTGTTACAATATCATCATATATAAGGCCGTAGAAATGCTTTCCTGTTGGCTGTCCATCTACTAAACCCCATGCCTCAACTGTAGCCTCTCTGGTAATGGATTTCCTCTTAACAATAATCCCTTCATCTTCTGACCATTTAGGGCTTTCACCTTTTGGATTCTTATAGAAGATATCAGGAAAGATTATTGTTAATGGTAATGCTGAATTCTCAAAGGTAGTTTTAATTTCACGCAAAAAAGACTTGGCTAATGGCCTAGTGATGGAAAATATGCCAAGAGTTACTTCCCTGTCCCATTCAGGCAATGGGTCGTCACCATGACTGGCAATAATATCTTGAATACACTTGCCATAAGTTCCTATTGTGCTTTTGAAATGTTCACGCGACCATAGATCTAGACAGCCATTAGGTTTGGCTTCAACCTCTTTACATCTATCTAGTAGCCATTGATGAGCTATGTAATGCTTTCCGCATCCATGCCATAATAACCAATATAAATCAGTCCTACATAATAACCTATTAAGCTTAAACTTCTCTTGCTCATCTTCAAACTTTAATAATCTTTCGGCAAAGGCTTTGTACTCTTCAACTGTTTCGTAATGCTTAAGGGGTGAGGGGGTTATATCCATTTACACAACTATCTTTGACTTCTTCTCAACCTGAGCCCCCAGCCTTATCTTAACATCCGGCATATTAACACCTAATTGATGCAACCAGCTCATCATTCCTGCTAACTCGGTTGTTGTGTCGTACTTCTCTTGTTTAAGGATGAAGTCATAACAGCCCTCTTTTTTGTTGTGGGTGATTTGGAATAGGTCGTTATCTTGTTCTAAGTTTTTCATATTAATTCTTCAATTTTAGTTTCTTTTTTAGCCGGAGTAACGTCAATCAACTTCTTTAAAGTGTCATCTGTTACTGCGGCAGCATTAGCAAAAACATTAATCTGCGGACCAACTGCCTTCACTTTCTCTTCTTTAATCTGATTAAGTAATAAACTTGTCCACTCCGGCTTATATTCTGTTTTAGCCCTTTTGATAACATTGTCAATTAATTCTTCTGCGTGTGTCTCATTTTTACCCTCTTCTTTAAGGCCCATTCTTTCTTTTATAAACTCAGCAACATCTTTGTTCTTATCCCATGTTGTTAGAGCTGCGTTTATAGGATCTAATGGTTTTGATTCAACTTTCTTCATTGTGTATTTTATTTCTTTTTGACCACATATTATTATAAGTGAATTTAAACCTCTTTAAATACACGTATGCACTTTGGATGTAACAGGAGGATAAACTGAGATATCTCCTCCTGCCACTTATCTTCAGTATAGCTTATCTGATCGGAAAGCATTGTTTGTAGTTTTTCTAAAAGAAAATCATATTTTTGAATCTCAGTGTCTTGGAAAAAGCTTGGCAAATCACTACTTTTAGTCTTAATTCTTTTCTTCATGTATTTATTGTAGGACAGCTCAGCATCAAATTTTAATTTCTCTAATTTATTCATCAATTAACTCCTGTAAAAATTCTTTACTAACAAGTCCAATCCTAACTAACTTCTTAATCAAATCTTCTTGTAAAAAACAAGCTAATGATTTCTGAAAAGCCCAATACTGTGTTGCTGGCATTCTATTTGTCTTCTTCCATAAACAAAATGCAGTATCACCAATTTGCAACATCTTTTTTGCTTCTACTTGTTTTATTCCTAAATCTTCTAGCAATTCTAGAAACATACTTGTCTCAATATAGTTAGCTCTATTTCTTTTCATTTTCTTTCACCCATACCCATAATGTGTTAATCATAATGATATCTAGGTTGAGCCCTTCTATATAAATTACCAGTACCTAATTGTAATTGTGGCACTTTTTGCCTTTCGTAGTTATAACAATTAGTATTGTATGAGCCACCCATATATTGAGTTTGGCAGTTAGTTGATCCAGTGGCGTTAGCATTAAAGCTTAGTAGTAGTGCTATTAGTGTAAGTTTTTTCATAATTTAGTCAAGTTTTAATTGTTAATTGTTAATTTAAGGAAGGCTTCTTAAATAGAACTCTCCGCTTTCCTTTTCCTTTTTCTTTTTCTTTTTCTTTTTAAAGATATTTTTTATCTTTATTGAAATAAATAAAATTATTTTCATATTATTTTAGTTTTAGTTTACTCGCTTATGACCCACTTACACCTATCATAAGAATCACATAAGCAAGTATAAATGCAACTATCTCTATCTTTTTCCTTATTAAAGCCACAGCTTCCAGCGTTAGCTTGGTTGGTGCTTAGTAGTAGGGCTGCTAGTATTAGTTTATTTAACATTATATCCTCCTATTCTACTTACTGATAATATAACTATTTCGACCTCCGATCTTCTACCAGCCCTAGCCCATACATCCCTTTTAATATCTTCATAATTACAATCTCGGATTGTAAGAAGCTTTTTATAAGTCCAAAAAGTCATATTACCAAACCCTTGAATATTGTCGTCTGGAATCGTAAACTGATAACTAACAAGATAATATCTCTTCTTTCTGAATATATTCTTTAGTTTATTTAATCTCATTGTCCTCTTTATTTAATTAACCCTCTTCCCAATTCTTAAATCCATCTGTTTCAAATCCTGCATTTACAGCCTCAGTAAGATTATCAAAATTATCACTATCTAAGAACTTTCTATAACTTTTTAAGAAAATCTTAAAGATATAATCAGTATCTAAGCCAGTTTCTTTTGAGATAAGTTTATATAGATCCTCCATCCCGCTAAAATCTTTCTGATTATTCACAACAACAATCCCACCTATTTTTAATTCTTTTTCGCCATAATCTTTTCTCTCTACTAAAAACTTTTTATCTTTTACGATTAAAACCTCTTGTTTATTCACCCCTCCCCCCTCCAATTCACCACACCCCGTACACTTACCGTCTTCAAAAGTACATAACTCAAATACTCCGCTAGGGTTTTTGCATTTAGGCCATTCTTTCTTGTCTTTAGATTCTAGGGCGTTTACTAAGGTTCTAGCAGTATCAAAAACATACCCATATTCACCATCTCTTGTAGGCCACTTTCCAGAATAATCCCAACAACCTAAGGCGTGCTTTAACTCATCCAAAGCCTCTTGTGCCTCCTTAGATAGCAACGGTTTCTTGCTTTCAGTTGCTTTGTTGGGTTCTTTGTCAACTGTCAAGTATTCCTCGGTTGTTGGTTCTTGGTCTGGTAGTT
>Ga0208767_1000238_pt1 | contig 41416 bp, 53 predicted proteins | sample VirMetDEL_Mar_21_FD_184514 | JGI IMG/M metagenome (GOLD analysis project Ga0208767, IMG submission 184514) | Aqueous microbial communities from the Delaware River and Bay under freshwater to marine salinity gradient to study organic matter... | ecosystem: Environmental > Aquatic > Marine >...
ATCCTCTGTTTAAAACCAGGGGATTTTTTTTGTCTGGTGCCGGTTCAACTCCCTATAAGGACTATCTTTGCGCGACCTAGGAAAGTTGATACAGGGAGTGAACCGACATGATTTTCCTAAATCGCATGATAACCTTATCCTATTCAGACGGGATTTGTACAATTAGAAAAATTTATTAAGGCCTTGATCCTGATAAAAATAGTTAATTGTAAAAGTTACAAGACTTGGTCTATACGCACGCCCACCCTCTCCTTATTAGCACCAGACTAGTGTCGACATCAATACCAACAACAAAGGTGTTTACTAATTTATGGACTTGGGATAAGATCCAACTTCCTATAATCTGAAAGGTAAAACTTATGAAACACGCAAAACTATCCCCCTCCTCTGCATCCCGATGGTTATCTTGTCCAGCATCAGTACGCATGACTGCCGATATACCCAACGGGCCATCGAGCATTCATGCTCAAGAAGGATCTGTTGCCCACAGTCTTGCTGAGCTCTGTCTTAAGACCGGCACTTTGGCCGAAGTCCATATGGGAAGCACCCTGGTGTTAAACGATGGCTTCGAAATGGAGATTAACGAGGAACTGGTTGATAACGTCAACCTTTACCTGGGCTATGTTGCAGACCACATGGCTGGCTTACATAGCTATGAACTTTTTGTAGAACAAAAGGTCGCGTTTACATCCTGGGTTCCGGACGGCTTTGGTACTTCTGACGCCATCCTCCTCGGCAGAAAGGAACAACTGGATGCTTTTGAAGGAGAATGTGTTGCTCACATTTTTGACTTAAAGTACGGTCGAGGCGAGTGGGTATCAGCCGAGTGCAACTATCAAGCCATGATCTACGCACTGGGCGTTTTGGAGACTTTCCAGGATTACCCTTTCAGCGAGATTACCTTGCACATTGTGCAACCACGCTTAAATAATTTTGACAGTTGGACCGTTTCCTTAGACGATCTGTTGGCTTTTGGAGCAGAAGTAGAAGCCGGAGCAAGGTTGTGTTTAGAACCAGATGCACCATTTGGGCCAAGTGAAAAGGCGTGTCGCTGGTGCCCCGTATCCCATGTTTGTAGCGCATTCGCACAACATTGTTTAGAAACCATAAGCAAAGAATTTGATGTCTTAGACGACGATTTAGAAGCTTCTACGCTGGTCCTAAAAGACCCGGAAAAGATGGATGCAGACCAAATCGGTTGGATCCTTGATAAAATTCCTATGATCGAAAAGTGGTGCAAAATCGTTGCAGAAGGTGCAAAAGAGTCACTTGAACGTGGTGAAGAAATACCCGGTTACAAATTAGTCAGGGGTAGATCTAATCGCCGTTGGACTAAGAAAGGTGAGATTGAAATAGTAAGTCTTCTCGGCATTAAGGCTTATACTAAGCCAAAAGTAGTTTCACCCGCTGAGGCAGAGAAATTGATTAATAAAATACCTGATGTTGAAATGGTAGAAGAATGGGTCTTCAAACCTGAGGGAAAAGTTACCTTGGTAAAGATCTCGGATAAGCGCAGTGAAATTATGACAGAGGGATTCGACAATGAGCTTTAAGAAAGATTATGAAACAAACTGGGAAAAAATCCAAAAAATAAGTTCCGTAAAACATATCAAAATTAACGAAATGGGTCAAGAGTTGCTTGTTTCTCCTGATTATCCCCCTCGATTTCATGAAACTTATGATCTCGATTCTAAGTATCTGTCCAAGGATAATTTTAAGGGAACGATTTTAAATAAGGACGGGTCTTTACCAAATAAGAATGTTAGGAATAAGTATTATCCTCCGTCAGGGACTTCAAAAGGCGGTCACATTGCTAAAACCCCTTTACACGCTATACGTTGGGCTATCCTTAATTTAACAAAAGAAGGGGATACCGTCCTTGATCCTTTTGCAGGATCGGGAACAACAGGGGCAGAAGCAATGTTCAATAATCGTAAAACGATTGGGATCGAATATGAATTCCATAAATTGACTCTTGAGACATTTAAGTCAATCTCTCCTGACGGTGAAGGGGATAAGTGGCAATTGTATGAAGGGGATAGTTCGATTCATTTGGATAGTATTCAAGATGAAAGTGTTCATCTTGTAAATTTCTCTAACCCTTATCCAGATGGGGGGGACGAAACTAGTTCCATTGGTAAAAAGTCTTTTTATAAAAAGGAAGGAAATGCCGGAAAAATGAAGTCAACCAGGACTTATTGGGATTTAATGAAGTTAATCCAGGATAAGTCTTGTGACAAGTTGGTAGTAGGAGGCCATGCTGTTTTTGTTATTAAGGATATGATTAAAAGCAAAAAAGTTTGGGAACTTCACAGGATGTTAGCCGATCTTTTAAATAACAATATGGAATTACAAGGAACCTTGGTTCTACCCCACTATCCTGGCTCATTGGCTATGAATACTTACGAGGACAAGTACAATGTACGACCTCCTATGGAACAAATTGTAATTATTTTTAAAAAGATTAAATAAAATGTTTACTTCCGTCGGCACTTATACCATTATGAGCTTGTCCAATAATGGACACAAAAACTTAAATCCGAATCTAAAAGGTGAATACAATGGCTAAACTCCATCTTAAAAACGTCCGTCTTTCTTTTCCTTCTTTGTTTAAAAAAGCTAAGTTCAACGATGTTGAAACTAAGTATGAAGCCACGTTTCTTCTCAATAAAGAAACCGACGCGGCTCAGATTAAACAGATTGAGGAAATGATCGAAACTGCTATAAAAGAAGGTAACATTAAAATCCCGTCAGATAAACGTTGTCTCCGCAATGGCGATGAGTCTGAATACGACGGTTATGAAGGTTGCGTTTCTTTTAAAGCATCCAGTAACAAACGTCCAACGGTGATTGACCGAGACAAGACTCCTATTGTAGAGGAAGATGATAAAATCTACGCAGGTTGTTACGTCAACGCAATCGTGGATGTTTGGGTCCAGAACAACTCTTATGGTAAGCGTGTCAACGGCAACGTATACGGTATACAGTTTGTCAAAGATGGCGAACCATTTGGTTCTGGTCCAACCGACGTAACCGAAGAGTTCGACGAACTAGAAGAACTCTAAACCAAATAAAGGCAGTATTCCCGAAAAGGGTTACTGCCTTTTTTGTCACAAAATAGAAGGATAAAAATGAAAGATCGCAACCCCCACCCAGTAGTCTTCGATGTAGAGTGTTATCCCAATTACTTCCTTGTTGCTTTTAAGAATCCCGCTAATAACAAGCTGTTAAAGGTCGACGTACGTGAATCTTCCAAGGGGTTAACCTTAGAACAACAAAAGAAACTACGTACGGCGATGTGCACGCGGACCACTTTTGGCTATAACAGCAACGGGTATGACATCCCAATGATCTTGGCTGCTTTGGAAGGCCTTAATTGTGAAAAATTAAAAGCTTTGTCAGATCGGATCGTTAAAAGTGATCTGCATCAATGGCAAGCATTAAAAAAGCTGGATTTACAATTAGATCCGCGCTTTAATACCTTCGATTTGATGCAAGTTGCCCCGGGCGTTTTTACTTCCTTGAAACTTTACGGCGGTAGACTCCATTCCAAAAAACTGCAAGATCTTCCATACGATCCAAGCATAGAATTAACTGACGAGCAAATGGATCACGTTTCGGAGTATTGTGAAAACGATCTGGATACAACTATTGATTTGTATAACCAGTTGCTCGAAGATATGGAGCTACGGAAATACATGTCTGCAGAATACGGATTAGATCTGCGATCAAAAGGTGGTGCACAAATAGCCGAGGCGATCGTTCAAAGTAAATTGAAAGTCAAGGCAAATAAGGATACGCCGCCTAGGAACGTTGGTTACACTGCCCCGGACTACATCAAGTTTGATTCGTCTCATCTTAACGAGATTCTGGATTTCGTTAATAAACATAGGTTCACTGTGGATAAAAGCGGCTATGTAAAACTGCCAACCAAGTTAATAAAGCCTTTTGAGATAGGTCAAACAACTTATAAATGTGGCCTCGGCGGGCTTCATTCCCAAGAAAAAGAACTACATGTCGAAAACGTTGTTGACAGCGACGTGGTTAGTTATTATCCCTCGATCATGATCAATAACGACATATCTCCCCCGAGTCTTGGACGTAACTTTTTACCATTTTTTACGTCGGTTTTTAATCAAAGAATCTTGGCTAAAAAAGCCGGTGAAAAGATGCGATCCAATTCGCTAAAACTCATAATTAACAGCTCCTTTGGTAAATTGTCCAACCGTTGGTCATGCATGTATCACCCTGCGGGGATGTTGGAAGTAACTTTAACGGGTCAGCTTGCCTTGCTAATGCTTATCGAATCCTTGGAAAAAGCTGGTTGTAGAGTTTATTCGGCTAATACCGATGGCGTTGTTCACGATCCAGGCTACGAACACCTTTTGGAACAATGGGAAAAAACAACGAGCTTTGAACTTGAACACACCCCCTATAAGTCTTTACACTGTAGGGACGTCAACAACTATGTAGCAATAAAACCGGACGGGAGTGTTAAGACAAAGGGGGTCTTTGCCAGACCGGGATTAACCAAGAATCCTGCTACACCCATCATTTACGATGCGGTTGTTAAAAGGCTGTCCGACGGTACGCCAGTGGAAAAAACAATACGTGAGTGTGGGGACATACGAGAATTTCTAACAGTTCGCACTGTAAAAGGTGGAGCAGAATGGAAGGGTGAGAAACTCGGTAAAGTGGTTAGATTTTATTGGTCAACCGACGGGGAGAAAATCGTTTATAGTAGCAATGGTAATAAAGTGCCTACTAGCGACGGGTCGACCCCGCTTATGAGTTTACCCGACGCCACACCGAACAACATTGATTACGACAGGTACATTAAAGAAGCAAGGAGTATTTTATCATGAGACCCTCGCAAGACAAAATTGGTGAAAAGGCTAAGGTTAGAGAACAACTGAAAGCCGACGTAGAAAAATGGATTGAGGAACATGGCCCAATTGAAGTTCTACCCATTCGAATAAACGACGACTTCCACCATAATGAAACAAAAAAACAGAGGGAAAGGCGCAAAACAGGTAAACGTCGGGGAGTAGGTATAATCATTGTCAAAAATACTTGAAAAAACGATAGAAAGTTATTTTAAAAAGAAGGCCAAGTCAGCTGGTGGTCTATCTTTCAAATGGTCCAGTCCGTCGCATAGAGGCGTTCCTGACCAAATCCTTTTTATTAACCGGGAGGTGTGGTTCATAGAAATGAAAAGGCCAGGAGGAAAGTTAACCGCACTTCAGGAACATGTCGGCAAACAGATCCTTTCGTATGGCCAAAACTATTGTGTCCTTTCTTCAAAGGATGACGTTGATAAATTTATAGAAGCGAGAAAGCAAAATGACTAAAATCTTTAATCCCCATGACTATCAAAAAGATGCAATTGATTTTATTCTTGATAAGGAACAGGCCGGTCTTTTTGTACCGGTAGGCTTAGGCAAAACGGCTTGCTCCCTTTCAGCTATTAAAAAATTAAAGCACCAAAATAAAATCGATAGGGTCTTGATTATTGCGCCATTAAGAGTCTGCTATCTAGTATGGCCAAAGGAAATTGAGAAATGGGAGAACTTTAACGGGTTAACCATTTCCATTGCCCACGGAAAAAATCGTGAAAAGGCGCTGAATTCTAATTCTGACATTGTGGTGATTAACCCAGACGGGCTTCAATTTTTAGCTCGTACGATTGGATCTAAAAAGTTTACCTTTAAAGGTAAGCGCTGGATGTTGATTGTAGACGAATCCAGCAATTTTAAAAACTCATCATCCGCTAGATTCAAACTTTTAAAAAGAATGACCTACAATTTCGAACGGAAGGTTATTCTGACCGCTACGCCAGCGCCCAATGGCTTACTTCAGTTGTGGAGTCAAGTATTTGTGTTAGATGACGGGGAAAGATTGGGAAAAAGCTTTTCAGCATACCGTAGCAGATACTTTTATCAGTCGGATTATATGGGCTATATCTATGCGCCTTACGATTGGGCCGAAGATAAAATCTATGAAAAGATTAACGATCTGATTATGCACAAATCTAGTGACGAGTTAGACCTACCCGAAAGGATTGATAATTTCATTCCTGTTGACATAGGCGACAAGGCCCGGGTCTTTTATGAAAAAATGAAAAAAGACATGATGATCCAACTCGGCGACAAGTTGGTTACTGCTGTCAATGCCGCCGTGGTTGCCGGTAAATTAAAGCAAATAGCCAACGGGGGTATTTACGACGAGGATGGTAACACACTTGACATCCATGACGAAAAAACCAAAGCAGTCAAGGAGATTGTTGAAAGTTTAGCAGGCAGACCATTATTGGTTTTTTATGAATACAACCATGATCTATCCAGGCTAAAGAAAGCCTTTCCTTCAGCAAGGGTGTTAGGCAATAAAGCAGAAGATCTTGATAGTCTTGTAAACGACTGGAATAACAGTCTTATCCCGATCCTGTTAATCCAGGTGGCAAGTGGTTCACATGGTCTTAATTTACAGGGCAGCGACTGCCACGACGTAGTTTGGTATTCTCTTCCCTACGATCGGGAACTGTATGTGCAAGCATGCGGTAGGGTTCATCGGCAAGGTGTAAAGAACTCGGTTACCATCCATCATATTGTTGGTCAAAAAACTATTGATGAAAGGATTGTTGATGTTCTTAAGAACAAAGAAAAAGTAGAAACGGATCTACTAATGGCCCTCTTAAAATGAAGTGTTTACATTAGTTGATTAAGTGCTTACTATTCCCATATCAAAATCAATTAAAAGGAAAACCAATGCAGATTCGAGCCATCGATATAAGATCTGGCATTAATAAAGCTAGATTCCATCTTTTGAAATACGGCAATGTAGTTGAAACTAACTCTTGGCAAGGGGTCAAGTGTCCGCCCATGTTTCTCGAGATATTGAACTTAAACCTAATGATGCCTATGACTGATGGCCTCGATTCTTTAAAAAAAGAAACTAATCCGTTTTTACCGTGGGCCGAGGATCACTTCCAAGAACGTATCGCCGGGGAACCCGTTAATCCCCCGCCTAGCCATAAAATTTGGTTAAAAGGTAATGAGGACTTTCTTACCGATAACAAATTTTCGCATTCTTATCCCGAACGTCTTTGGCCTAAAACCTTAATGCCTAATGGGATCAGATTTAATACTGCCGATCTTTCGGATGCTATTACTCTTCTAAAAAAGGACCCAACGACAAGACAGTGTTATATCCCTATCTTTTTTCCAGAGGATCTCAATGCTGCTATAGAAGGCGAGAGAGTTCCTTGTACACTAGGTTGGCAGTTCATAGTTAGAAATGAAAAGATGCATTGCTTTTATCCTATGCGATCGTGCGATGCAATCCGGCACTTCCACAATGACATCTTCTTTGCCAACAGGATGACTTTATTTTTAATTGAAGCAGCCGGGATAAATGCGACCCCAGGCACATTGAATTTTTCTTGTACCTCGTTCCACTGTTTTGAAAATGACAAATATACCCTTAAAAAGTTAACTGGAGGAAACTAATGATCATCGTTCTAGAAGGACCAGATGGGTCAGGCAAAAGCACATTGAGCTTGCAGTTAGAAAAAGATCTTGGAGCAACTTTGCATCGATCGCCGATGTTACCGAGTCAGGAGGTTTTTGACTTCGTTACCGAGGAACAAGAATATCATGCAGAAAGAAAGGAGCTTCATATTCACGACCGTGTCACGTGGATTTCCGAACTAATTTACTCTAGGGCTTTAGATCGACCGGTCCGCCTTAATCTAAATAAGTTCAATCACTATTTGGACTTACCGCAGATCGTAGTTTATTGTGCTCCCACGGGTATCAACAAAATGGATGTTGACGTTGGATTTAAAGCCCACAAATCAAAAGATCATCTCGATGCCGTGATGCGTAACCATACTAAAATCATTAACATGTATGAGGGGTTCATGGGCTCAAACTCCGTGAAGTTCACTGGATATATCCGGTACAACTGGAAACATAAAGGCGCTTACAGAGAGTTGTTAGATTACATCCGGGGTATTACATGTGTGGTCTAATTGCTTCAAACGATAAAAGGGTTAGTTCGGGGGCTATCGAATTAGCTCTATATAAAATGCAATACCGGGGAACGGTTGAACCATGTTTTGAAACTAATGGCCATTATCACGTCGGTCATGTTTCATTACCAATGTGTTCTCTTGATCCGTATGAATATCATCAACCATTAAATTTCGTAGCTTTCACAGGTGAGATTTTTAACTATCATGAACTAGATCCCACTTCGACAGGCGACGTAAGGATGATCAGGAATTTGATCGTCGATAATCCATTGGATAAGATCTTGGAACTGTTCCATAAGTTCGACGGCTTTTGGAATGTGGCTTTTATACGTGAGAAAAAACTGATTGCCATTACTGACTACTTGTCTCAGAAGCCACTCTATTATCGTACAGACTTAAATGTAGTAGCCTCGGAGATTGACTGTTTAGTGGGTCTTGCTCCATCTGAATACGACCCTATCTTCTTTAGCAACATCCAAAAGTGGGGATACGACCCAACAGGTAATACTCCTTATAAAAATATCAAGCAAATGCCAGCTGGCTCAGTTTATATCGACGGGGTCATATCTAGCTACTGGGATTGGTCTAAAATAAGTGCGCCGTACGTAATTTCCACAGGTATATCCCAAGCAACCTCTAAAAGAATGCACGTAGCACGACCCCAATCTTTGCTATTATCGGGGGGTTTGGACAGTTCCATCATTTATGCCGTCACTCAAGAGTTGGGATACGGGGATCAGATCAAAGTCTTCCATGTGGACAATGATGAAAGCGATTACGCCGATATGATGACAACAAACCGAACCAATATCACATTGGATGAGGTAACTGATAGCGAGGCGGTTACTGTTCATCAATCACCTGTAGACCTTGGCTCGGTCAAACCACAGCTCGCCTTAGCTAAGTCCATCGCCAAAGAAGGTTATCACATGGTGCTGACCGGGGATGGCGCAGACGAGCTTTTTGGAGGTTATAGAAGGGCCAAAGAATATGACAGTCAGATGTCTGACGTCTTCCAGGAACTACCTTATTATCATCTGCCAAGATTGGACCGAACAATGATGCGACACACGATTGAGGTTAGGTCACCCTTCTTGGCTCCATATATTGTTAAGTACGCCATGGAACTACCTTACGCCGAACGGATAGATAAGAAGCATCTCAAAGACGCTTATCGCCACATGTTACCCAAAGAGATTATTGATAGACCCAAAGTTCCGTTGAAAACCAAAGCTATTCGGAATGATCTGTTATCTAATACTCAGTCGAACATTAAACTTTTTAAGGAATATAGAAATGATTAAAGAAATTGGGACATTTAACCGTGAAGTCATAGGGCTGGATATTAGTTCTCCACAACGACTGGATGCCGATAAACGAGCATGGTTGATTGCGGCCTTAAAGGAAGAAATTCAAGAATTTGAAGAATCCACTTCTCTGGTAGACGACGCTGATGCTTTGATAGATTTATGTTATTTTGCTATTGGAGGCTTGTACCGATCCGGTCTTGAAGTTTCTCAAATCCGTCGAATATTCAATGTAATCCACGAAGCGAATATGAGTAAGAAGCCGGGGATTAAAAAAGGCCGGGAAGGGTTTGACGGTGTAACGGATGCAACCAAGCCAGACGACTGGGTCGCACCAGAGAAAAAAATAGAGACGATTATTTATGGATAAGACCCTATTGCTAATGGCGACTGCCAGATTATGGGCCGAGGCATCTTATGCAGAAAGAAATAAGGTTGGCTGTGTGATTGCAAAGGAAGGTAGAATCCTTAGCACCGGTTACAACGGCACATTGCCTGGTAGGGATAACTGTTGTGAATCCAACGGTCAAACTATCGATGAAGTTATGCATGCAGAACAAAACGCGCTTATGTTCTGTGTAAAAAACGGCGTTGCAACAAAAGATTGCGATGTCTACGTAACTCTAAGTCCGTGTATGGCTTGTGCTAAGATGCTTGTTATGGCAGGGATCAAAAGGGTGTTTTACGGAGAAAGGTACAGGGATATGGAACCCATTGCCCTTTTGGAAAGTTTCAATATAGCTGTTGAGTTTTGTGATATAGGAGATATTTGATGAGTAACCTTGAACACTGTGGATCGTATTCAATCGAGACAATCGAACTGGCTCTAAGTAAAACCAGGATGATTGAAAGCAACAAACGTGCCATGATCGATTACTTTGTCAATGGGGTTAGGTTGAAAGATTTACCTATTTCGAAGCAGGCGGCAACCTCAAGGATCAAAGTTGTACTTGAAAAAATAAATGCAAATAGTTGAAATAAAGTGTTTACTTTTTATTGAGAGTGGCCCATAATTAAAATGTAAACACTAAAAGGACCAAAACGATGAAAACTATTTTAAAGGCTTTTGACAAAACAACCACTCAACGCATGATTAAGGCGCTCCGCGACGCTGGCCTAACTGTTGAAAAATATGAAGAAGGATACCGCTGTAAAGCGCCAAACGGGGAAATAATATTCAAGGCTACCCACGGGGCGGGCGGTTATCTCGTCAGAATGCCCGAAAATCTTTTTGTATAAGGAGTGCAGCATGTATAACACAGTCCAATACATTCACGAACTCGCCGGTCTCGACTGGCGAGGGGACTTTCAAGCTCTCGACTGCGAGTCAAAGGACAAGGCGATTGCCTTCTTCCTGACCACCGAAGGGAAAGATCATCTTGACGACGTGCTGCCACTTTGCTGCGAAGGCGCACATATCCGGCTCATTCAGGAGTTGTACACCGACCCATGCAAATTCAGAGACATCTACTCATCTCTGTGCCGTGGTTACCGGCTGGAGGAGTGCTTTACGTCAGAGGCAACCATCTATGGTGACGCGGCAGAATTGCAGATGCTCATAGACGACGTCCCAGAAAACTTTGCGGAGGCGTGGAGACATATTCTATACCGGTACTTTGAGGCAGGTTTCATAGATGAGTGCTACAACTCTTTCCGCTCATACGACTGGAGTGCTGACGATGCCCGCGATCAGTAAAATTTTAATCGCTGCCGCTGTTTTGCTGTCGATTGCTTGGGTCTCCTCGCAAGACACATACGAGGAACAGCGTGAGGCCATGCACTATCAGAACATGGTATGCGCTGGCCACTGGCCAGACTATAAAAACGAAAATCCGGAGTGTGGAAAATGAATCGTAAGATCGAAAGAGCAATCAGACGTGCGACTGGATACAAGGGGGTGCGCGTCGACACCAAAGGCGGGTGCTGTATTTTTTTCAGTGATGAGTGTGAGCTGCCACCGTTGTCGGCAGTCTACGTGCCGCAGCTAAACCACCTCACCATTGAACAATGGGTTGAGGAATTCAAAACAAGCATGGAGGCATTGACACATATATAGGGACAAATATTTTTAATCTTTTGTCTTTCCGGGATCAGCTTTTCGGTCAAGCGTTTTGATAGCAAACATGCGAATTTTGTGCGATCCAATAAGCCCGATAAAACCACCTAAAAAGAGGTTCCAGTCTCCGACAACCCCGATTGCACCAGTGATCGAGCCTGCGGCTAGCGTGAGGAATCCGCATATAAGCCCCTCCATTAGTACCCTGACCGGACGGCTTTCTTCACGGTTAAAGATCACACGGAGCACACCTATCATAACTGCCATCAGAAACCCTGTCACGGTGGGCGGGATATTGTTGAGCAGTTCTACAATTTTTTCTGGCACTCTCATTTCGCCTTGTTTTGCTGATATCGGACAGCTCCGTAGGAACCAAAGAAGAAAACGCTTATGGCGGCTACTAGACCGCCAACACTGAGCGAGGTCGACAAGTCAAACCATACCTTCGACCACTCTGGCTGCACTGGGTATGTGATTCCTGCCATGAACACCAGTAGCGCGTAGAATTTTATAAAGAACACCGCGATCTCTCGTCGGGCTTTTGACCGGTCGGTGCTCTCGTCAAGGGTTGCAACCACAAAGTCGCGCACAGCTTTCGCTGTAGTGGAATTCATCTCTGCCCGTTCTTCGTCAGTGAACTGGTAATTTCCAACCCATGACCCAACTTTTGTTAGCAGCCCAGAGTCTTTATCAAAAATGTCATCAACAGTTTTGGTTGATTTTGTTAACCAGTTAAACATTGTCGGCCTCCGGATTAATAAACTGCCCATGTTCATCTTTGATTTCGTAATGAACATGATTCTTCATTACTCTGTTACCAGCGGAGTATTTTTTAGCAATGTTTTGTGCAGCGCCAATAACCGATTCATTTTCAATTACTTGATCACCGATCGACACCTGCGGGGAAACGTAAAAGACGCGGTGACGTAAATCGTTTAAAGTGATTTCAACATATTGGTAGTGAAAGTCGCCAGAATAAGGGTAACCAATTTTTGTAATTCGCCCGGAAATTGGAGCAAGTATTTCAGCGCCTGGGGCGCATCTGTAATCAACCCCATTGTGAATCCGATCTCCGCGTGAAGCTTGGTATTCGCCTGAGCCAAAATCGTCCACACCTCTTTTCGGGAGTAATTGCTGCATAATCAATCCTCGAATAAAAAAACAAGTAAAGAGCCAACGTGACCGTCTGCTAGTTTCAAGCCATTTGGTCGAAGAACGTCATAGGCAATCAAATCAGCCCCATATTCCCCGGAGGGTATGAGCAAACCGCCGAATTTAAAAATTAACACGCCCTCGGAAGATGAGAAGTTTATTAAATCGGGCGCTATGTCGGTGTCAATTGTGGAGACAATCGATTTTGACGGAAGTTTATACAGATTGATCACAATCTTTGTAAAAGTAGAAAAATCAATAGGTCCGTTATCATCGGTAACAACTATCGAGCACTCGTTGTCGTAACCGAGATAAACCGTTTCTTTGGTCATTACGCAGCCTCCGTGTTATAAAAAATCGTATTGGATACTATTATAGGGTTTTTCGTTGCTGTATAAAAACTGAATGTCTTCGACGCCGAAAAAATCGTATTAGATACGATTATAGGGTTTTTCGTTGCTGTATAAAAACTGAATGTCTTCGATGCCGAAGAAATTTTTATTTCACCTGATTGCGTAAAAACGTTTCCAGTTATAATTCGTCCAGAAAACGCATCTTGCCCAATTTCAGTAACGAATAAAATTCCCAATATATCTAAAAAGCCGCTCCCGGAAAAAGAATCAGAAGCAGCTTCTTGTGATGATAAATATGCCGCAACACTAATAACACCAACACCTGCTGCAACATCCTGTCCATTCTCTTGCGTTGATAAAATGCCAATTCTGCCAGATGCACCAACTTCACCAGTGGCAGAAAATAAATCTTCACCTGATTCTTGCGTTGATAAAATGCCAATTCTGCCAGATGCACCAACTTCACCAGTGGCAGAAAATAAATCTTCACCTGATTCTTGCGTTAAAAGATTTGCAGAAATAGTTACACTAGCATCGGCAGAAAATAAATCTTCACCTGATTCTTGCGTTAAAAGATTTGCAGAAATAGTTACACTAGCATCGGAAGAAAATAAATCTTCACCTGATTCTTGCGTTAAAAGATTTGCAGAAATAGTTACACTAGCATCGGCAGAAAATAAATCTTCACCTGATTCTTGAACAAACAAGGTTCCCGATCTAGTTGGCAGGCTTCCGACTTCACCTATAGCTGCAAACTGATCAAAACCTGTTTCCTGCGCTATTAGCGATCCAGTGGTCGCAACAGTCCCAGCGATAAAAGCAGAATCTGCACCGCTCTCCTGAACCGTTAATAACCCAGTGACAGTGGCAACTCCTGACCCTGCAAATGTGTCTGCACCGCTCTCCTGAACCGTTAATGATCCAGTGGCAATAACACTTCCTGACCCTGCAAATGTGTCAACGCCGCTTTCCTGAACCGTTAATGATCCAGTGGCAATAACACTTCCTGACCCTACAAAGGTGTCTGCACCGCTCTCCTGAACAGATAAGGTGCCGATAATATTTGGGTCAGTGACGGTCCCGCTGGATGCAAACACATCCGCCCCACTTTCCTGGACAGAAAGCGAACCGTTAACCGCAACCGTCCCCAATATGACCGAATTATCAGCGCCTGACTCTTGAACCGACAGCGAGACACTAACCGCCACCAAGCCAGAGGCAGAGGCGCTATCAGAGCCGCTCTCCTGCGTCGATAGCGTGCCGTTTGATTCGACGACTGCGATGGTGTACGTTCCGGAAAACGTCACCAAGTCAACGCGGATAGATGTACCGTCAGCGCTTTTGCTGCGCGTCCATGTTTGCTGTAGTTCTACAGATGCGCCGTCCCATGTGGCCTTGCTTGCGCTTGTATTGACGTAAGCAAAAGCGGTTGTCCCCGCGGTGGAATCTACGGTGGATGTGACGTCCCCGGCATTTACGAAGGTTCCTCCGGCGTCCGCTGCCGCGAGGACGGTTGCTCCGTTAACGATACGGACCCCTAGCGTGTATGTGTCGTTTACCCTGGCTGAGACTAAACTACGCTCGATTGCCCAACTGAGCGCGTCCATAGAACCAAAATCGGCAGGCGTATTATCTAGCGCCTGCGTAAGCGTCTCATTGGTGTCCGTCGTAAACGTGAGATAAGTGTTATCGCTCGCGTTTAGCGGGCTCGCGGCGTGCAAATTGCTTAGCGTGGCCATATTACGCTATAACCCCTAGGGTTAGGCTGCGTGCTGGATTGTGGCGCTTGACAGGGTTACGTTTTGCCCGCTAGCAATATTGGCGTTGTCCAGCACAATATCAGTACCGCCAGTGCCGACGGTCAATCCTGTAATGCTGGCTGTTCCACCGCTGTTTTTAATTTGCGCTTTCGTTGAGTCTGTGCCCGCTCCGGCTCCTGCTTCACCGGTGACAGTTGACGAAGTAAAAGCAAGCGTCCAGGTGTCAGTAGCAACTGAGCCGGCTGTTGCCGTTAATGTAAAAATAGCCAAAACTACATCGCCAGCGGATAGCAATTCTAATGTGCCATTAATAAAATAATCTTTGCTTGCTGTCATACGATCTGTTTTTACTGCTGTTGTATAGATAACGCTCATAACGGATGCTCCTGATTAAGTTAAATCTTTGTAGATATTTGGTTCAAATGTAAAGCCTTTCCAGTAGTCATATTCATCGACATATTTAATGTCGTTATGCTCCAATTTAATTTTCCACCCAAACTGAAAACAAATACCTCGGCCTTTGTGCAGATCTTTCACCCAGTACAACATGGGTCGGGGCAACCCGCCATCAAGCGGGTGTGCGATTAAAATCTGGAACCCTTGGCTATCAAGATCGTCTCGGACGTAATCAACTCCGCACAGTTTGACGATATTATACTGCCGAACGTCGATGCCGATAACAAAACGTTTCAGTTTGTTCCACGGGTTACGCACGCCCGACCACCACAGCATCTTGAACCATCCTGGCACCCAGTCTGGGAAATATTCAAACCAATACCAGCCGCGCCAATCGCCAGTCAAACCGTCCTCAAGGTTGTGCAGCCAACCTAGCCAATCCGGCAGCTCGTACTGCTTTATCGTTTTACCATTGTTGAGCAATCTGTCGCCCTTATAGCGTTTGAACGGTAAGCCAACAGCTACCAGCACAAGCGGTGCAAAAACCCAGAAGCCAATAAACCAAAGTATCAACATATCATTTACCTACTGCAAACCAATGTAATTTCATATTCTGAACATTGGAGCTCCATTCGTTCATTATCACTTTAAAAGACGTGGTTGTAATTGTCTTACCGTAAAAAACGGCGTTAGTGTTGCCGCCTAAATCTTCACCTGTAAGCTGGAGACTGTAAACAGAGCTAGCAAATGCTTTGGGGAAGGTTTTGGCAGACGTAGTAGTGCCTGCAAAAATGTCCCCGATAATAAAAGTTCCCCATTGGATAATAAGATTTCCAGCCCAATCTGGGAAAACAATATACCCGTTTGCTCCAAGTGAAAAATCAAGTCCACTCAGTAAAGTAGATGGTACAACCGCCTCATTTGACACAACTCCGGCAATCACCTCTGCAAGTGTGGCAATAGCCATCTTGCCTTTGATCGTCTCGGTTGAATCCTGTAGTGACTCGCCATTACGCAAAAATGAGCCACTACCAGTATCATATTGAAACTGCACCGGAATGCCTGCCTGCAAGTCGGTAGTCAGCAGGTCAGTGCCATCAGCACGCTTTAACGCTTTTGCTCCAAGCGTGGCGACGTTGACAGTAGATGCGCCAGTATTGGTACTGGTCGGAATAAACCTAATCTTCATACCGTTGAAATAAGCAGGCGGCGTTTGCTTGCTGCCAACTCCAGATAGAACGTAAGCATTTACAGCACCAGAATCAACGTAAAAATCAGCCCCGGATGCATAGACCGCAATGGCTTTACCGAGCTGGTCTAGGTCTAGTGCCGATAGCGTTTGTCCTGTTTTTTCAATAACGTTTTGCAACTCAGAAGGAACCTCGTTCCATTCTGCTGCTGGGAGCGTTCCGCCTGTGATCTTGTCGTTCAAGTCTTGCATATCTACACCTTCTGGAATATGACCTGGCAATTAGCCGGTCGAATTTTGCTGAAAAGACACTGCAAGATTGCAATTTCACCAGTGCCAAATGGGATTGGGTAGGTGTACGGGAACGCTTCACCAGCCGATAAATTATATGTTACGACAATGGTATAGCGTGCCCGCTTTGGGTTGCCAAGATCAATTCCTGGGGCTAACGACGGTTCGTTATAAACATCCAACCCGGCATAGACATTGACCGACACACCAAACATTGCCGCCAATGCAACAAAATCGTCTGCCGTTTGCACGCCTAATGCGGCTAGCTTGACCAATATGGCCGTGCGTCGTTGTAAGGTTGTACCTTTGTTGTCGAAACAAGTGTCCGGAATGCCTAACAGTGCTTCCCATTCATCGAGAAACTTTGTCGTCTGATCTGGCAAAAATTCGGCCTTTAACTCATCAATGTAGTCATCACCTTGACGGATAATCCGACCAAGGCCGCGCAACAGTCCGCGAAGGTTTGATCCTGATATGAACTTGGCCGAATACATTTCGTCGTTTGGTAGATACCTTGCAATCGAATCTGCATAACGCGAGATGAGAAACTCTTCAGGTGGCGCAACTGGAATCCCCGGCGTGCCCAGGCTAATCTCACTTATTGCGCCTTCTGATATGCTATATTCGCTAGTCATTTAACGCGCCCACGCATCAGAAAAAGCTCGCCCGAAATGGAATCCATACAGCCTGAAATGCCGCAATGTTATCTGGCGTCAGTGTTAGTGTATTACCATTCTCAAACTTAAAATTAGCTGTTTGACCTGCTGTTACCCATTCTTTGATGGCAGATAAGCCCCACATATCTTCAGCAGTGGCAGAACACATAACGCCTTCAAACTCCACTCCAGCCAGCTTGTCGGCTTGCTTTTTGTTTTCCTGTACCACAGGCAATTCTTCTGCTGAAAGCGGGATGATTTGGTACTGGCCAACTATCTTCCCGTTTTCTACGCTATAAACAGCATCGCCAATCTTGTGCGTTTCAGGATTATAATCAGGCACGGTCGGCTCAACTCCCTGCCATCCTAGCGCATTGACAACAGCAACGTGCCCCTTATTCCACAGCTCTCTCAATGGGTATTGAACTCCATTGTAAGCCCACAAGTTAGGCAATTGTTTATATGAAAAATTTAATTCGCCAATATGTAAGAATTTCATGAATTAACCTTTTGTAAACTCAAATGATGCTGCACTGACAACCAAGCTGTCCGATGATGTCACTGAGATGGAAAGATCATTGGTGGTCGAATTTTCAGACGACAGCACATACCCGCCCCACCTATAGATACTTGTACCACCGTTAGAATATACAGTCTCCAAGGAATCAGACCCATTCCATGACGGGGTGATCGTCTGGTTAATGTCTGATACTGCATCACCAATCACTACGCCGCCAGAGGAGCACTCAATATCGGCTGCTGTTGCTGTTGTTGAAGATGTAGGGTTATCAGTTACAGCATCCAAGGGGCTCGTTGCTGCGGTATTAAAGCGGTAAACAGTTACCCTGCAAGAAATACAGGTTCCTGTCACATTTACAACAATGTCTCCACTTGTCCCTGTCGGCAACTTTATATAGCGGATAACTTGCCTAACATTCCCAGCCCCGCCCCCTGTGGCGAAGGTTGAGGCATTCCCAGCCACGGTTGATGTTGTGACGGCTACAGGCGTACTTCCGCCTAAAGATATAGCAATCACAATCATGCGCTCAGGATGCTCTTTTCCAAGATCATGCGAGGAAAAAGTATAAGTGCTAAGGGTGGTGTTTTGTGTTGTCTGGCCAACATAAGCAAAATCCAGGCCGAACCCACTTGTACCTGCACGGTTAAACATTACGCAAACCCTTTAGCAATGCCTACAAATTGAACCACAGTGCCATTGCTTCGGAATGACAGTACATCCTCTGCACCAGCGGCTGTTGATAGTGTCGGGCTTCCTGAATCGCCAAAGTCAAAGTCAGCGGAATATGCCAACGTCCACCCACCAGTGCCATCTTGCACAACGCGAATATTCAACCAGGTTCCAGCGGGAGGAACAGCGTTCAAATCCAACGTTCTATTTCCGCCAAGTGTTACCGTAGCCTCTACACCATTTGCCGGGGTCCAGGTGATAGTTGCACCATCTGTTAAAGTATCTTCTACACAGTATGGCGCGCCGTCTACAGATTGTGCAGTGGCACTATCTGTCCGCAAAAATACGGAATCAATCAAATCCTGAACCTGCGTTACCGTTAAATCTTCAGGGTCGCCAGTGCCGGCTGTTACACGACCTTTGATAGTACTGGTTGCCACGTCTGTCAGCTTGGCATTTGTAACCGAGTTGTCGGCAACAGATGGTGCTATAACCTCATATCGGCTATTGGATGATACCCAAGTTAATACATACCCGTCAGTTGGGGTTGGCGCATAAACATCGTGCAATTCGCCAAGATGAGAGCCGATGCGCGGGTGGATATATAACAAGCCGCTTGCAGCTGCTGCCCTGACAACGATTGCTATAGCAATAGCAAGTTCTGGGGCTGTAGGCTTAACGTTCGTCAGTTGCCCGGCGGTTGTTGGTGAAGGATAAAGCACAGTGCCATCTATCCACGTTTCCCCGACATCTGAGCCGTCAGTGGTAATGCCACGGACAACACCCTGGGTGGTAATATAACCTTGTTGTCCGGAGAGAATATCCTCAGTGGCAATGCCGATGGTGTAAATCTCGTCAATCGAACCATCGGCAATAAAGTTGTCTGCCGTAATTATGCCTGACGCTCCGACCGCACCTGTGGCATATACCGCCGCGCCATTTGCAAGATCATTGTCTGCTTTGACTTTGACCAAAATTTCTTGGCCAACCTGAAGGATAACGTTTCCTCCAGTCAAGCCTATTTGTAAAGTGCCTACTGTATCGTCCCACGCGATCTCACCCTCTGCCGGTGTAACTCCAGCAGTGATGTCAAAGGTCAGCTTGGCATTAGCGCGAACCTCAGTGACAAACTCATCATATTCTTCAGCACTCACGACCAGCTTGACGGTTTTAGTGCCAGGACCCCAGCTGACTGGTGCACCACCGTTGCTAGATTGGCTAACAGTTACGCGGGTCAACGTGTCGGGCGTTCCAGCGTTAATTGTTACGGTTCCAACTTCAAAGTCAGTGCCGTCTGTCACGCCAACAATTACTGTGTCACCGTTGCTAATATCTGGACTATCTAAAAACGCCTGAAAACCTACCGCCGCGCCGTCCAGCTCGTAGGCAGCCAAGCCTTCGGTTGTGGTCGTTTCTTTTACAAAATCTGCTCTGCTCATAATCTATGCGCCGTTACGGGTATGTGATGTTGCCAAGGATGCCTATCTCCCCAGAGCCAATAGTGATGTCTGCTGATGGCGACGATAGTGAGAATGTCTGCACCACAGCGCCTGTAGATTCATCAACAGAGTTAAAAATGGCGGCTCGGTAGGCATCCTGATCTATGTCCTGGCCGACCGTGGTATTTTCACGGAAAAACTGTTGCAGGTTAGCTGTCACAGACGTTCGCAAACTTGCTGTATTTGGCGTTAGGTCAGAGAACACAAAATCCGTTATTACCGCCACAGGCGCCGCAACCACTAAATCATCAGACGACGTGTTAGCCGGAATAATTTCTAACAGCTTATTTTTAACGGTTGTGACTTCTGAGCCGCTGGGAATCAACGAGTCGTCATTATCGCGGGTAAAATAAACGTTAACAGTACCAAGCGGCACGTTGCGCTCTGCCGTAATAGTACCTGTAGCTGGGGTGGTAGGTGTACCGGAGACAATGTAGTAAAACACAGTTGAACTGTCCACGATCACAGCAAACGTGCCGTTGTAATCAGTCTCTACAGCTCCGGCAATAGTTGCATCATCGCCTGACTCCATATCATGGTCAGTTGCCGTGGTGACTGTTGCTACGTCGCCTGTTCTGGTGATGGATAATATCGATACTGTGTCCAATACAGTACCGGCAGTTTCAACAAATACCCTTGTGACGCCCGCTATTTCCTGCGCTTTGTCCACAATGTCAAATTCACTAAAATGGGCTATTGGATTTTGAATCCGGGACAATGTTCTAGCCCGCAGTGATTCTTCATCTTCCTGGTCAGTACCACCGCCAATTGCCCCTGCATCCACGCCCACGGAATCAGATACCCCGGCAATCGGGCTTTGTAGCTTGAGTAGTGTCCCTGCGTCTAAATTTTGATCAGCACCAAAATCGTCAGACTCTACAGACACCGTAGCCGATACATAGGCGGCAAGAATCGTGCCGGTTGCTGGGGTTGACGGGCTGCCGATGATCTCATAAGTGAATGTCACATCGTCAATAACGGTTATCTCAGCGTTCGCCTCGTTGTATTCCGTTTCCGCTGCACCACTGATTGACACCTCGACGTTATTAGATAGTCCGTGAGACGACGTGGCAACAGCTGTAACTGTTGATCCAGAACGGGTTAGGCTAGATATGGAAACTGACTGACTAGCTAGTGTAGCGCCTGCCGTGGCCGAATAGGTAACTCCCGAAGTAGCGAACGTTGTTCCGGCCGATACAGAATACCCTGCAAGACCTGTGACGACGATATTGCCGGTCGCCTTGGTTGCAGGCAGTGTTGATTTGCCCCATATTGCCGCCCAACGGGTCAAGTAATCGCCGGTCGCAGTATCAAGGAATAGCAACTTGATAGCCTGCGTAAGTTGCAGATAAAAATCATAGACACGGTTAGCGTTGGCTACCACAATCCCCAGGAGCCAGTGGTTTTTTAAGAATGGGTCAGACTGGCGAAGCTCTCGCTGTACGTCTACTTTGGAACGCGTTGCAACGTCACTAGATGAATTCGGTAAATTTAACGGCATAACGTTATTGTCCAGTGTTGTCCCAAAGTGTTGCGCGGAAAGTATCAACCTCGTTTTTACTTCTACGAATTGTTACTGTTAATACGGGACGTCCCGATGATATTATCACATTTGGGTCATCTATGGAAACCGCAAAGCCATCCTCAACCAGCCATAATAGTGCTTTTTCTACTTCGTCTTGAATGCGGTTTATAGTGGTTCTAGTAAGTCGCGCCTGGTGCAACAACCACAGTTTAGAACCGGCTTCAAAATCTTCGTCATTGCCAATCCAACCACGCCGGTATTGTGGTTCCGGAACTTCGTCAGGTGATGCTCTACGTTCCCCATAAATGGAACGTAAAATAGACGTATCAAAGAAACTTTTTACTTCGATCTGTCCGGCATCGTTAAAGTTAAAATCCCAGTAACCGTTGTCTCTGTTTAAAACTGCGTCTGTCATATCGGTGTACCTGTATTGCCGCCGCCAGTCTGCACGCCGCTGTGTTGATGGGTGTCGCTGATATTAACGCCATTAGATGTTACGCTGCCGGTCATTGTAGTTGAACCCTGGACATCAAGGTTGCCCAAAATAGTGACGTTACCAGTGAATTCTGCTTCGGGTGCATCAACTCTGACCAGCGTTGGTGACTCAATGGATAGCGTGCCATCGTTTTGCAGCGTGATAATCATACCCGGAATCAGCGGGTGAAAAAATGCCACCTCACCGGCAGCTAATTGTGGCCGCTCTTTTGGGCTGCATGGTATTAGAACACGGCTTTCTGCATTGCCATTGATAGCGAATTTCAGTCCAAGGAAACCAGTCGGAATGTGCGCGTGCATCCCGTAAGGAAAAAGAACATAAGCTGGAGCCGTTTTTCCAAGATAGGAAACGTTCTGAATGGGGAAGTCTGTTGTTGTATCTTCAGGGCCAACAATATTTGCCCATTGTAATAACTTACGCAACAACATTTGATGCCACCTCGCCTGCCTCTATATCCACCGGGTTGTTGGTGTACGCATTGCGTCCAACGAAACTCAATTGGGTTGTGCTGCCTGTTTCATCGTCATATTGATAACGAACAGAGTTACAAAGCATGGGTTCTATTTTACCAACAAAATCATCAACGATTTGATAAATGCGATTGATACGCCATAGATCACCGGACGTACCGCCGACGCGGAAGTAAGGCACAGTGCATGAATAAACCAGGCCGCGTGCTTTGCGAACATCTAGTTCCCACTTGGCACGGGCTTCACATTCTTCGTCGGAATATGGCGCTTCTGCAACAATCACCATGCGCCGCCCTGGCTTTATCGAATCATCAAAAACCCCACCCCGCTGATCTACCAGAGAGGCGAGGTCAGACCCTCCAGTGACTACCAACGGGATGGGATTTAACTGGGACGCCATCTCATAGACGTTAAATCTGCCGGTGCTGTCATATCGGAAGCGCGAATTCATGACATTGTTATCGTTTGCGCCGATAATGTGTTGGATTCTTCCAGCTGCGACCGTTTGGGAATTTGTTGCAATGGTAATACCACCATCTGCCGACGGGTGCAGTAAAACGTTGCGCTTTCTGACAAATTTTTCAATTAGTGAAAAAGCATTATCGCCAGGCTCAGGTGCAGCTAAATCCTCAGCTGGGTTAAATGGTGCAGGCTTTGCATTGTCGGTGACACTAATTTCAAGTCCGATGTTATCGGCCACTTTTTCAATCAAACTTTTTAGCGTCAAATTATCGGTGAAGATGTCGTCGAGTATTCCAATGCTGCTATCAAGCAAACGAGCCGATCGGCTGCGGCCTTGGATAACGATGTCATGATTTTCACCATCGTAATCGACTTCCACTACCTCGATGTCGCCTGTCAGGACCGCTTCGCCATCGACAATAACCCGGCATTCTTCGCCACCTTTAAATGGCATTTCTACACCGTTTGGATTCACGGCTGAAAAACGGAAAGTCCCGGCGAGCGCGTCTAGTCTTATCTCGCACTCTGCGGAGATAAAATTCTCGAACTGTTTGCCGTTGACTTCTAGCTTCATCATTTAGTGAGAATCCTCACATCACCTTCGACAAATGCCACGTTTGCAAAGTTGTTAATGTCATTGATCGTTGCGCCCAATTCATCTGAGCCGTAATAATCAAACGCCAATACTCTGGCGGTCGTAGCGCGTGTGCTAATCGTCTTGATAGCACTGGCTCGCAACCTTGCCTCCTGCAATACGTTTGTGACAAGCAAACGCATATCGGCAAGGTTGTCTTTTATATCTTGATCAGCGTCTGTTGCCTGTACTGCTGCAAATTGTTCCTCTAACGATTCTTCTGCTTTGTCGATTTCTTCAGTTGTTTCATAATTGATTTGAGAAGCCGACAAATAGGCGTAACCAAGTGCAGCCGAACCGACTGCAGCATTTAACACGCTTCTGTTTTTTGCGCGTCTGGTTAAGCTGGAAGTGGTCGGATAAATTGTATTGTCATCGTCGCCAAATCCAAACAGATTTTTGAATATATCAAACGTGGTTGATGCCGATGAAGATAGTCCACCTGCTGCCAGAAATAACCCATTGATAGAATCAGCCAGCGCCACTGGATTGCGAACCAATCCGTTCACGTCGCCGGATAATGTCCCAACAGTGGCGTTGAAGGTATTGATTCTATCCGACACCTCACCAATAAATTTAGTAGCATTATCCACCTTTGAAACAATGGCCGTGACTTTTGCCACTACATCCTCAATATTTTTGATATTTTTGCCGGTGATGGTAAACCCGGAAGCAATTGATCTTGCGACTGAAGATTGCGTGATTGTATTCTGCTCGCTGATTAACGGTATAGCCGTTCCTGAACTTTGCGGAATACCAACGTTACCATTAACACGGAATTCCACGCGTACAGTCGTATAGCCAAAATCGCTAAAATCTTCGCTTATGCTATAGGTTGATGCGACGACATTTTCAATCCGACCGTATAGCGGATGAATCATAACGCCAGGTGCAGGGTCAGTTTCTATGGCGGCAAGGAGTTGATTACGGTAGGCAAAATAATCACTGCCAGACAATCCGGCGATAATGATCTCCAGCGTATAGCGACGTGGGATTCTGCCCATGTCCTCGACTGATTCTGTGTCGCGGTTTGGAAACGATTTGACGGATTTTCTACGCCCGCCTTCAACTGAGCTGGAAGCAATGCGAATCGGAACGCCTTTATAGAATCCTTCAAAAATACTTTGATCATCTGCCATGTTACATGCCCCATGCCGACATATTTATCCCAATGCTCATACCGTTGCCGCTGGTTTGCAGTTTAGTCTTTTCAACTTTTGAGCCTGGAGCAGCAGACACCGTGATCTCACCTGTGAGCGAACCAGACGATGCGCCGTTAGCTTCTATCCTCGGGATTTTAACGGAACCAATACCAAGTGCAGACGTTACTGTACTGAGTGGGATTAGAATTTGGTTTAGCGCATCAATGGCAAAATTGATCACCGAGATTAGTGCGCTTTTAACTGTGGCCACCACGCCCATAAATGCGAGTCCCATTTTCAGCGTGATCTGATCCCAGTAAATCCACAGCGTTCCGACTGCGGCTATTAGTGCAACAATAGCACCGATGGCAAGCCATACTGGGGCCGATATTGCCGCTCCCAAAATTGCCATACCTCCAACGATAGCAATCAATGGACCTAATGCTGCCGCCAATGCTCCAACCAATACAATCATTCTGATAGTTTCATCAGATTGCTCTGACATAAAATCTGCTAATTTTCTGATAGTCTTGGACAACGTTACCGCAGCTGGCAAAAGTGCTTTTCCATACCTTTCTGCGAGAATCTTTGTTGATTCAGCTTCTTTGCGTTTTACGTTGGCATAAGACTCGGACGTTCTAGCTAAGTCGCCAATAGCGTCCTTGTTTCGCTCGGTAACAATGTTGAGAACAGCGATAGCTTCTGCCTGTTTCTTTGTTAGCGAACGATCTTTGCGCTTTATCAGCGCAGCTCGCTTAGTGACTTCTTCTTGCAGCACAGCTGTTTTGAACGTGTCCTTTAGCATTTCACGCTCGCCAAGCAATGCCTTGGTCAATGCGTTTGACGCTCTAGCTGTTCCACCTTCTACGTTTTTGAAACTGGCGACATCGGCTGATAACTTAACAACGTCTTTGGATAGACTTAGTGCCTGCTCACGGGTAAGCCCAAGACCAACCAAAAGATCGCCCGTATCGGACAACAATTCTTGTGCGCTTGATGATGCTAATTGATAGCCGCCAACCAGTTCGTTAATGGCCGACTGTGTTTCTATACCTTTGAATACTTCGTTAAATTTGTTAGCAGTTTCTTCAGCATCTGATGCGGCCTTTATCGCATGGCGGCTCATTAGCAGTAGTGGAGCCGTTACAGCAGCCGTCATAACTGCCCCGACTTTGACCATATTTTGACCGGCTGTTTTTATCTTTTCCTGACTAAGATGAAACTTGTGCATCTTGGCAGCGGCTTTTTCTGCGCTGTTTTCGATGTTTTTAAAGCCGCGTTGGATGTTACGAGCAGCAGCGCCGAACTTTTCACGTAGTTCAATAATGTAACTGACTTTATTTGCCACGCTTGTTCTTCTCCATCTCTGCCTTGCGCTCTTTGTTGATCGCGTTAGCCTCTGAAATTATCGCCGCAAATTCAGTCATTGGCATACCTGCTAATTCTGAATAGGTAAATCCGCCCTCAAAAAATGCAATGATCCGGCATATCTGAGAGCGGTGTCCATCTACCGTCCACCCATCAGGGACGGCACGATAAAATTTGCAATGTATTCACCAAGCATTGCCTCTATGTCCGACCATGCCATTTTGCCAATCATCTCTGATGTTAACACGCGCTCGCCATCCACCAGGGCGGCTCCTGATTTAAACAGTTGTTCTGCGTGAAGGAAAACACTGCTCATTTCGCCAGACCATCCATACATGATGCCAATGACCTGGGAGCCATCGATGTCGCCATCTTTTTCTGAGTCGGTTGATTGCTCATTTTTTGCGCCCAAGCCGCTTTCTGCAAGCTCCTGGATAGCGGAAGTAAATGCCTGCTTGATCGGCACAAAATGCGCCATCGTTTTATAGGTTGGCTCTAACAATGTAATAAAACCCGCATCTACCTGTTCGCCTTTGCTGGCATAGGTAAACGGGGTTTTTAGCTCGTATATCTTTTCCATAGCGTTGACCTCGCTGGATGATTACTTAGCAGGATTCGAGTTAAATTCGATCTCGATACTGCCTTCTGTTGCTGCACTTGTTTCCGGATCGTCGATGATAGCCGCTTCGGTAAAAATCTTTGTGAAAGATGAACCAGTGGGTCCAATCAGTTCAACCACGTTTCCACCTTCAGCGATTTTCCACGCCCGCTTGAATGCTTCATTTTCGGGGGTGGACGGCATGGAAAACTTCACCATGCCGAATTTCGACGCCAGATTTTTGCTAAAAATTCGCTCATTCTGGCCACCGCCAACAACTGCATTGCGAACGCTGTATTCACCAAAGCCGTCCTTCCAGCTCAGTGAATCTGCGTCGTATGCAACCTGTTGGTCGTTTACCAGGATGATAATGTCGTTCAGTTGAGTTGCCATTGTCCGGCCTCCTTATGCTGTTGTGCTAAAGGCGATCTGGAATGTGGCAGCCAGTTCGCGGAATTGAGTAACAATCGGCACGCTCAATTGCAACGTGACCTTACCAAGAGACTTATCAATGGCAATAATGATGTTCTGATCAAAATACAGCAGTGCATCTTCACCAGCTTCTAGCAGCACATAATCCGCGCCGCTCAGATCGTTATACAGCCGCTTGGCATAGGAACGAATTACCTGTGCGTTTGCCATATCACGACCTTTGATAATATCGCCTTCGGTCAATCGAGACTGTGCAAACCGCTTGCGGAAGTTGTTGAAGAAATACTCTCGCGCCTGACTGGCAGTGTCGACGTAGTTCAGATACTTAAAGGTCACATCTTCGTTACCAGCAGAATCCGTCTTATAGGTGGTAACAATCTCACCTGCTACAACAGCCGTTCCAGCGGGGTTATTGCCCAAAACTGCCGCACCATCGTCGTGGATTGTTTCGATTTCGGAATCGGTAAAGCCACGGCCAGGGCGTACAGAGAACAGATCATCAAACGGCGTATTGAAATACGGCTTTGATGCCAATGCAGGTCCACCGAAGCTATCCAACGGGCCGTTAGCGGTAATCACCAGGTCGGAGATAACATTCCCATCGGTATCCATACGCAGTCCACGGAAGCCTGCGAACATTGCCGCTTTCATCATGGGGATTTCTACAATGTCACCACCTGAGTAAGCTGACTCTGTTTCTTGCTTACCGGCGATAACGACTAGCGACTGGCTGTTAAGACCGGATACCAGCGTGCTAATATTGCCTACCGTGTCGTTGATTGCGGTGAATGCCACGCCGTCCAAAACCTTGCCATCTGCGTTAAAGCGGCCGTCGAGCAATGATTCCACTTCGGTAGTGGCAGAAGGATATGGCCAAACAACACCCTGGTAGCGATTTTCGCCAATAGGGTCAAATACGCTTGTTAGTGTTGGGTCGGTTGCGCCTGAGCTCATGCCGGTAACGCCTGCAGTGATACCTGCAACACTACCGCGCACTTCCAGCGGGATATAGTTGCCGTATGTGCCACCGTTGGATGCGGTGATTGTTACAGTACCAGTAGTGTTGGATGCGGTGACAGGAACATTGGCGTCTGCTGTAATAGCCGCCTCGATTGCATCACCGATCACGGTGGCAGTATCACCCGATGCAATAGCAATGCTGTATTTGTGCTTTTTCTCCGACCCGGCGATGACAGTCAAAGTGCCTGCTTCTGTAGCAGTACCAGAGATGTCAAAAGATCCGGTTGCATCTACTGCCGCACCAGCGTCTGCCAGAGGGAGCGCGTCAATTTGAACTTGCTTGTTACGACTTTTGCAGGCACGGATTAAACCGGCCATCATGGATTTCGCTCCGAATAGTGCATCCTCAGCACCACCGTTTGCGATATTTTCAACCAGCGTCCCGGCGGTTGCTGTGCCGGTCAACATTTGACCAACAATTAAGATTTTCTGCGCCGTGTTTTGAACTTCAGCGGCAGCAGGCACAATGGTAAAATTTGTGCGGGGTTGACGGATGATGGTCATTTAATCGCCTCCTGATCGGCTGGTTTTTTCTGCGCCTTAGTCCTAGTGACGGTTACGCAATTGTCAATTTTGGAATCTTGTAAACGACGACGCCAAAAACTGTCTAACGGAACATTACTATCATCTACATCAATTACGATAGTGTCCCCTGAATTATATCCCGAAACCTGGTTAATTGTTAACCGAATAGTCTTCATAGTGGCTCATCATCCAAATTAATTTCTGCTTCATACGGGTCTATGCCAGTGCCGTGCTGGAAGAACATATCCAGCGATATATCGCGGAATGCCACATCGTCATTTGGCTGGTAAATATCGCTAGGTCCAAGCTGCAATGTTGCTTCAAAGCTGTATTGATGAACATACACTGCCGTATTGTAATCGTGGAACCCATGCCCGGTTAGCATTAACGGGTTATTAGAATTCTCGACTAGAGATGGAAACTTGCAAGTCAGTAAACTTTTGCAGATAGGGCCTAACAGCTCTTCGCACCTGTCTCGTGCGCTGCGTGCCGCAATCTGGTTTGTAGATGGATAAAAAAGAAAGAGTTGAACCGATTGAATTAACTTCTGATTAAAGTAATTACCAGGCTGGATGTTGTCGATGCTATCGCCGTTGATGTTGCGATTTCTGTTTGCTACGGCGTCTCCCATAACCACAAAAAGCCACGCGGCATTCGGTCCTTGTGCAGTATAGGCGCGTTGCAATACGTCGTAATCAACAGCAGCGGAAATACGCGGCAATGTTTTTGCAACAATCTCATCCCCCGATGCTGTGGCATATAAAGATGAATCAACGGCGTAAGTAAATGATGTCGTTGTCGGCACTGACACTATGTCTACCAAGCCGTTGAATGATTGCAATGGACTAGAACCATTTAACAATAGCGGAGAGCCTGTAGCCACCAATGCGCCTGAATCTGCCACTTTAAACGTGATCGTCCGGCGATTGGGAACTGACAGCAGCGTAAATGTGCCGTTAAACTCCGGCTCCGTTGCGCCGCTTATCTGGACGTCGAACCCAGCATTTTCAGTCATGTCGTGATCAGACGTTGTTACCAATGTGGCAATTACGCCAACGCGCGTAATGCTGCACGGGATAGGATGCTGCGATCCTGTGATGTTGATCTGATTGCCAGCAACCAACCCGTGCGCTGTTGCTGTAATAGCAGTAGCCACGCCTGCAGCTTGGGTTATGCCTGTTATCTCGACATTGGCCGTAAAATCATCGGCGTGTTTTGGCAGTGTTTTAGCCAGCTGCGCTACAATGTCGCTTGCTCTCATCGGATAAGCCCTCCACGCCCTTCAAGGCGTTTGCCAATCTCTTTTTCTATATTCTTCCCGATGTTGCGCTCCTGGCTTTTGATGCCGTTCATTAACGATGGACGTGCAGCCATCTTACTGGTGCCAAATTCAAGCCATCCTACATATTCCGGCGCTGGTGATGCACTTTGCACGCCATAGCCAAACTCCAGGTCGTGCCCGCTCACATGAAAACCTAATGACCTACGCGCTGCACCTGTCATGTTTGCGTGTGTCTCGCCTGGGGCTGAGGCCACATGGCGACGACGACGGCCAGCGCTGTCTCTAATAATATAGGTTTTGCCGCCTTTCGGCTTTTTCAGGATTTGCTTGCTGGTTTCCTTCATAAGCTGCACACCTGAGGTATAGGCGGCATGTTCAAGACCTTTGCGCGATAGTTTATCTACACTTTTCAGTCGCATGATAACTTTTTGGCTTGCACGGTCTACCGTAATCATGCTTTTGCAGCCTCGCCGACACCAATATCAGAGCAGGTTAAAATCAGCACGCTATCTTCTTCGCAGCAATTTTCTACCTGAAGAATATCAATTCTGCGGCTATTAAATAGAATCCACGTTTCGGCAGTTACTCCTGCCAGATACTCAATCCGGAAAATGTGGGTGATAACCCGGTCAACCGATACACCATCGAAAAATGTTTTTCCGCTAGTGGTTTTTATCAGTGCTTTGACTGTGCTGGCAGTCGTAAAAGTTTCATTAAAATCAACAGCCCCAAAAACCGGTGACGTAATGGCGCGGTTTTGCAGCGTGATACTTTTACCGCGCTTTGCAAGGTTGCGGAGGAATAGCCGGCTTGCCATTAGATAGAACCAATCGCAAAAATGCCCGTTGGCGTTTTATCCTGCTCTGCCAAACAGCCACCTGACAGGGTATTAGCCATCTGGCCAAACGGCGTGCCCATAATGCCTTGTCCAAACTCGAATCCGTAAGTCACTGACGCATTTGCACAATCATCTTTTTCTGACTTCAAGGTCAGTGTATTTTCCATCACCGCTGCAAAGTGAGCAGTAAGATAAATGCCTACCTGCGTCAAGCAGGCATCACTTAAATCTTCACCACAGCCTGTAGCGAGGCGTTCTATAACGCAATCTGCCGCACCGATGGCGGCTGTGATCTGTGCTGTTGTCAGTTGTGTGCTGGTAGGCAATATGGCCTGAACGTCAGCAACGGTAATTGTGATCGTCATAAATGGCCTTTATTTAAAAAGCCGCCCGAAGGCGGCTCCCGACTTAATGGTTACTTCTCTTTGGCTTCACTTTTTGCATCGCCAGAAACAACCTCTTTTGCCTTCGGTGCTTCTGAAACTTTACCGGCCATGCGAGCCGCTTGCTCCTGTGACAAGGTAACTACCGTGCCACGAGGAACATGTTGCAGCTTGCCATTTGCTGACAGATAAAGTTTCGGATGATTTACAACGCATTTGACGTTAGCCATAAATCACCGCCTTACGCTTGGGCAAACATTGCGCAGCTGTTTCCAGCATAGTCAGTCCGGATTTCAAAGCCGACCGCGCCCCATACTGCAAACTCGTAGTTAGAGTTGTAAACAGGACGTGGAAGCGCAACGGTGTTGACACCCATACCGACAATAGGACGAACAAAGTTGCTATCAAGCGGGAAAGCCATCAGCTCATTGCCTGACAGTTTAGAGCTAGTTTTGATAGCAGCAACACCCATCAAAGTGGCCAATTCTTGCATGATGGTGCGAGAATCGTAAGAGGTGCTGAACTTGCGCTCCATGTTGGCAGCAACTTCACGGCTAACGTAATAAACAGCATCACGCTCACAGTTGTTGTCAATCCAGAGGACGTTACGCACTGCAATAAAGGCGGCTTTGATTTCTACACCGGTTTTGGTGGTGTCAGTGAAGTCAAAGTTTACGCCACCAGCGCCCAGGTCAACCTGTGCAACGCGGGCATCATTACGCATGCCAGTCCATGACAGACCGTCTACCACGATGGTTTGACCGTTTGCATCTTTGTGGCCGTCGAGGAACTGATCAGCCATGTGACGACGTAAAGTTGCTACTGATTCACGTTGATCATCGATCAGTGCGTCAAAACCTTCGGAGGTTTGAGCATTCCACTCACGCCAGTTGCGGAAGAAGCCGGTATCGTGAACAGGAATGATTGAACCATCGTAGGTGTATTCAACCTGATCCATGTTCAGACCAATTTGGCCACTCATACTGGTTTGAGCATTGCCTGCATCGGAAGCCTGACGGAACTTATGGGTCAGTTTGCCGATAGACACGGAACGAGACAATGGCAGCAGATCATTCAGGAACGTGTCGCCGTCGTCTGAGCGCATACGCTCAACGGTAACGTTATCAAACTCCTGATAAACGTCCTGCGGGATCAGACCGGCGTTTGACACAAGGCCGTTACGCTGGAACGTGATTTCTTGCATATTGGCACCGCGACGTGCTTCGACAACGGCTTCCCATTGTTCGATAGCTGCACGGCTATTGCCAATTACTTTTTTCTGGAAAATCATGATGTTTCTCCTTATGCCACACGGACGCGAACAAGGGTGGTCGCGCTGGTGGTGATAATTTCATCGGCGTAAGCCAACACCTGTTCGCTGGTAACGCCAACGGTTGCCGGAGTAACAGCAATCTTTAGCAGACCCGCGCCGTTCAATGACAGCGGAGTGCCTTTGGCACTAATGGTCTGTCCGGTTGCTACCAATACGTTCAGGATGTCACCGGAACGGGCTTTAATAGCTACCATGTTTTCGCTGATGGTCCATGCGTCATCAACAGACTTGGACCGCGCTTGGTCTTTATCTGCAACGAGCAGTTCCTGGCCGAAAACAGTTGCAGCAGCGGCGTTAGCCTGAAGGCCGGTTGCTACTTGCTCAACAACGGTGCCTGGGGCTGTAGCAGCCAAAGCAACACCTTCGATAACCAAAGGCTTGCCGTTATTGTCGCCACCGGGGCCGACATAAATCGTACGTTTTGCGATACTGGACATTTCTCAGTCTCCTTATTCGGGCATGTCAACAGGAGCCAGTTCTTTATCGGCACCGAGGTTGACAGTAATAGGCACACCGAACGAACTGCCGCAATTAGCCGCAAGGTCTTTCAGCTTTTCGACCGGCAGAGACTTGGCAGTTTCTGCGTCAATGCCTGGGTATTTATCGGAGTTGCCAACGATTTCGGCAAGGCGATCAACTTCTGCCTGTTTGCCTGAATTGATAGCAGTCTTCAGCTCTTCCAGCTCTGTTACGACAGGGGCCAGCGCGTTTGCGACAACTGCGGCTAGTTTGCCTTCGCTGTCTGCGCCTTGGTTGTCGCCGTTGCTGGTGAAAAGCTGACTATACGCGGAGAGGATGTCAGCGTCAGACATATTGTCTGCTACAGGTACACCGGCCTCCTTGAGTGCGTTGATAATCATCTCTTTCATTTCTTCACCTTTCGTATTGGTTTTGGGGGTGTATGTAACATTCCGGTCGACTACAACCGGTATGCCACTTATCGCTGCAACGCCATTCTCGGACATCGAGTATGACACTGCAAAGATTTTGTCGTCATTTCTAAAAATGACCTTATCATCAAAAACCTCAAGAATTTCTTCCGCCTCGATTGCTGTGCTTTCTAGGGTAGTTTCGATTGCTTGAAGTATTTCTGAAAATGATGCGTTTGTTGTCACGCGCTCTAAATAGTTATCAATCACAGACTGGATGCTAGTGCGTTCTGACTCACTAGGTCCCTCTGTTTGCGATAGCCTGGCTGATGCATTGCGAAGCGCAGACGGGATTGCGTGTGGTCTTCCATCGATGATGTCAACAAATGGCAGCTTGTAAGCGCCAAAGTTTTCAGCGTTATCGGCATCGTACCAAAGGAAGAATTTAGCATAGGCTGCATTTGGCGCATCTTCTGCACCGACGTGCTCACGCAGCCGAGGGATTGCTTGTGCGCTATCCCATCGGCGATCAGATGATGCTAATGGTAGACGCTTTGACGGGTTGCTTGCGTTAATCACAATCCGCTCTACCTGTACTTTTTCACCCTTCGAATTAACCGCCATGCCCACACCCTGTTCTGGCGTAGCAGCACCAATGCTGTCTAGCAGAATAGCATCATGGTCAAATACCATATTGCGGGCAATCCAGCGGTATGTTTTACCTGCTGCATTAACCGCCACTTCTTTTAGTTCTTCCACTTCCAGAAAAACGCCAGTTGAAGTATGGATTGGCCGAGGGTTAGAAGATGTTTCCAACTCGTTGATTCGATCTAACAGGCGTTTACCACGTTCGCTTTTAAGCGCCTCCTGGACATTGATTACCTTGTCCAGTGTTACACGACCGTTTTTCCGCTCGACGTTTTCATTGTATGCCCCAGCATAAAAATTATGGATTGCATCAGGATCGGATGCAGACAAAAAATTCCCCGCCGAATCGACGGGGTGCTCTATGGGGGCTAAGGTTCTTTCGAGGGATGGGAAACTGTTAGCAATCTCGTCTGCTGGATATAAACCGCCGTTCATAACAACGTCATCTGGGAGTGTAGCGCTTGAGACGATGATATGCTCTATGCCGTTGCGTAATTCTCGTCTAACATGCGATTTGTTTATCGCTGTAGAACACTGAATCATTAGTTTTTTATTCATAAAACCTAATGCACCATTTTAACCGGTATAAAAGCATGTTTCGATTATAATACCACAAACGATCACATTTTGATCTACTTTTAAAACTAGATCTTACTTTTTTTGTTAGGTTTTAGACTTATTCATCAACAATTAGGCCGTTTTCGTCAATCAAAACACTTTCTACACTGCAATGACAGTTGATTCTGTTTGAGTTTTCATTCCACCACGCTGTTTGATCTGACACTGTATAGGCGTTGCCATGACGGTCAGCGTGTCCTGTTCTGGTAGTCGGAAGAAGCGCCGATATATGAATCACACCTGCTTGTAGTCCTGTACGATCAGCATTTTCAGTCACAGAATCCATTTTGGCATCGTTATAAGCACGGTTGATTTCAGTCTCTGCAATCCGCTTTGCAGCCGACTCCGAGACGTTGAATCGCTCACGGATTTGCGTCTTGATCTCACCACGCGGCAATCCTGCCTTAATGCCTGAACTGATCACCCTGAAAACCTGAGTTGAAGTTGTGCTGCTAAGTCCTGCGACATTGCTAAAACTCTGCGTGTATTGTGCGGCCTTGCCGGCTATGTAAGCCCTGGAACTTAACGCCACCTCAACCGGCACTTTCTGTGGCGGCATTCTGAACTTAGCTAAAATGCCTAATGCAATTGCTACCTCTACCAGTCGGTTAAACCGGTTGGTCTCTTCAATAGTGCCTTCACGGTACGGCTGTTCAAGGTCGACCTTATACCACCAATCTGGTGGCATCGTTAAATCGGTCGACTCCAGCAACTCCTGGTTAAGCGTGCGCTCTATGTCTTTTCGCAGTTGATCTAGCTGTTCCGGGGTGATGTCATACTTAAACACCACTCCCTCTTTATTTTGAATTGGCGTCTCGCTTTTGGTGGTGTATTGGATTGCCTCAAACCGCGTCAAGACCTTTGACTTAGCTGCAGCAAGCCGTTTTGCAAATCGCTTGGTTGTTTTACGTCGATTGCGGCGTTGTCCGGTGGGATCTACATCAGATTTCATCTTCTGGCAGCTCCTCACTGCCCATCTCAAAGTCTTCCAGCTCGTAACCTGCCATCTCACGAATTTCTTCGCCAGTGAATGGTGCACCGCCGCCAGATAGGAATTGCTTTTGGTTAATCTCCGCCATTTTTTGAGCGGCATCCAGCTTTTCGCTATCTGACAGCGCCAGCAGATCGTCCCACATGATCTCATAATCTGAAGCACGAATGACGCCATATTGCATCAACCAGTCGATTAGCGCACCAATCAGGTCAGACTGAAAGTTTTCCCTACGACTATTAACCATCGCCAGGAAGTGCCTGCTATCTTCGCTGGATGCCAATCTGCCTGTTTGCTGCCCGATCAAAATGGTTGCAGGAATTTGTGCCGCTGCTGCAACGTCATTAAGCGCCGAGGCGAAAAAGTCCTTTGGGTTGGCTAATGAACTTTCCAGCACAGTCGGTCGAAGTCCCGGAGTCCACAATCCCCGGCGCATTCTGTTCTTAGAAAATGCGTCGTAGTTGTCGTTGAATTTCTCTAAAAGGGTGGCGTTTTGCTTTGCGCTTGCAGCATCTTCAAGCTGGAAGATAACCGATTGGGCGGCGTTTTTATAAAAGCCTTCACCGCCTGCACCAATGATCTTACGCAAGTCCATCAGCGAGTTGTATGCGGCTTCAAGTGCGGGTATGCCGTAAATGCCGCCGTTGTCGGCTCCTTCTGCTGCGATCACAATACGACTCGGGTGAATGCTAAAAACTCCAGAGCCGTATTCACTACGTCCACCAGGACCGTTGCCGATGAACTGATACATGGTCGGCAAGCCATAGTTTTCACTGGCCGGATTTGTTTCGGTCGTCAAGACCTTTAGCTGACCCTCATATAACGGGGTCATGGCGACAAGGAATCCTTCGCCGCTACCCTTTGTCTCAATAGGCTTATCAGGCGATTGACCATCGCGGACACGCATGAACATGCCAGCATAGCGTCCTACCCGTTGGCGAGTATCAAGTGCCTTGACACGAAGCCAGAATTTTGTGCGATCGGCCATGCGCTCGAATTCATCATTAAGTCCTTCGATTTCTGGCCTGGTCATCCAGCCTGTATCAACAGGCAGTTCGACGATATTTTTAGCAATACCAAAACGCCGATACATATTCCAGCAGTTTGAGAATGTTACCGTTTCAGGATAACCATAGTCGGTGTAGACGTTATGGAGCGTATCCGCCCAGTCGTAACCGCCTGATATGGCTCCAGCGATTTGTGATCGCAAGGAAGTGTCGTTAAGCTTAAAGACAACATCTTCACCTGATTCGTTCTTGATGGTGAATTGTGGCTCTAATGGTTTTTTGGCCCATGGCATTTTCATAGCTGTTCGCTCATTGATAGTTTCAAAAGATCAGATAGACTCTGGTTATCATTGCTAAGTTCTGTTATGGCATAAACCATGGCATCAATTCTGTTCGGTGAGTCTTTAGTATTAAACGGCACCCATTCCATCATCTCAGACTCTAGGTCTTGTAGATCTTCATTATGGGTAACCCTGCCTTGTTCATATAGGGCTAATACCGGTTCGGCTCTTAGGGCTTTTCCTTTTTTAGCATGAACCTTTATTATCCTTCCCTCGAATCCATTAAGGCGTAAGACGTTTTCAACCAGATCGCCACCTTGGTTAGTCTCAACAACCATGGCATCTGCTTCGTGTTTTTCATAAGCATTGATTGATCTAATGGCCCAAGTTTGTGTTGACGACTTACAGGTATAATCCCCTTCAACTACAAACCCGTTATCATTATAAGCTGACGCGGCAATTATGCCTGTCTCATCTGAGTTTTCATTGTTGGTAACCGCTGGATCAATGGCGATTACAGTTCTAATCTTTTCCCCTTTTGGCTCTCTGGTCTGTGCTGCCATAATGGATTCATAATCCCATAGCGCTCCATCAACGTCCAGTGTGAATTTACCAAAAAGGAATCTATCTCTTTGCTTTTGAGGTAACCTTTCTAAGCGGCTTAGATAAGTAGGCGGCAAGTTGACGACGTTATCGCTTGGGTTCATTACCAAATAAGGTACATCATGACCAAGAGGTTTTAAGGTTACAGGGTCTTTCTTTTCTACAAAGTAAATGTAGGTCCAATGCTTTTTGGTTGGGGGATTAAAGTCATACCAGAAGCGAAGGTCTAATCCACTGTTTTCTGCAAGTCGGGTTTGCAGCATCAATACTGCTTCATAGCCAACTTGACTTGTCTCGTTGATATAAATAGTACTGTATTCGTTACCAAGAATCTTTTCAACACGTTCCTTATCATCAATCCCTCCAAACCAGATTTCAGATCCATTTGGGAATTGGACAAACCAATCTGACTTGTTGTATGCGACCTCCAGCTCAGGGAAGCACATAGACATGACTTTAGGGAACGTATCGTACCAGATAGAGGTTTTCACATGGTTAAACCTGAACCTAGTTATGAGGTGCCTAGAACGCGTTTTACATGCTCTCAAAACTATCGAGCGAATAATGATGAAGGTCTTACCTGATCTTGATCCACCGAATAATCCTGCTTCGTCACTAGAAGACAGGACCTTGGTTGCTTCCTTTTGCCTTTCTGTTCGACTAAAGATTTTCTTCGTCCTTAGCAATGCGGATAGACAAAGCACCTCTTGTGCTCAGTTCAACAGCTTTAAGATCCGGTAAGCATTTACGCAACATGGCAAGATAGATGTCAGCCTGAAACTTTAATCTGGGTAACTCTTCTATTTCACACTTCTTCGATTCGTCGATAAGGCTTTGAAGGTTTTCAATGTAACCTCCAGGGTTCAATCTGGCTCTGACGTTTTCAGCTTGAAGCTCATTGTCGAGCTTCTTCATCTTTAAAAGGGTTCTTTCAAAAACTAAGGTATTATCGGCCACAGCAAAAATCCTCTATACACTATTCATCATATACTAAATTCAGCAAAAATTTAATACCCGGATTAGTATAGAGGAAAATCGCCCCCTTATCTTTAAATTGTAAACACTTTGTTCTAATTATTTTTTGAGGTCCAATATCTTATACCAAATTTGACTAAAGTTTAACCTCCCCTCGAATCCAGGGATTTTTAATAAAACTGATCAAAAATTGATCAATACTCAATTCAGTATTCAGATACTCAATTTTTTTTGCATCCAAGGGCGGTATAGAGGAAAACACACGAAAAGGCGTAAAAAAGGGGGGTAAAAAGAGAGAAAATAGACGTTTACTTGTGTTCTCTATATAAAATAAAAAAATATTGAGTACTTGAGTACTTGAGTACTTTACTTATAATAAACTATTAAAATCATAAACTTAGGTGATACTCAAAACAGTACTCAACTTTCACTTATTTTTTACTTTTGAGTACTTTTCTCTTTAAATTGTACTCAAAAGTACTCAAGTACTCAAAAGTACTCAAAATTAAGAAAGGTACTCAAAACGAAGAAAAAAGCTTATCTGATATAAACAAGCATAAAAAAGGACATTAATATGCCCAAAAAAGTATAAAGAATGTTGAAATTTATAAGTCTATAAAGCCCTTAGACTCAATTTCGTCAATCTTGTGATAAAGGTCTATTCCTGACAGCGTGTGATAATCAGGACAAAGTGCTTTGTTTGCTAACCACGTCCTTGACTTTTTCTCAATCTTTCCATCAATCTTAGCTTGTGGCTGTTCTTTATATTGATGAAAACCCCTTTTCATCATCCATTTCTTGATGGTTTGAATAGAGGGTTTATATCTAATCCCTACAAGCTCATGCTCCGAGACATGAATAGGACAAACAAGTTCATAGGCAAAGTGACCTTTACCCATGGATAAATAGTCACTCAGGATAATCTCCCACTCAGATTGGGTGTCTTCAATCATGTTATAGAAGGCTTCTGTCCGCTCCGGAACCATAGCAGGACTGATAGTAATGTTCACCCTCATCAAAAAGTCGAAAAGAGCGTTGGCACCACCTTTGTCAAACCATTTGCCATAGTAATCATCCGTTTCCTTAGGTGTCATGGGCTTGTGCGAGCCGGCTATCACATAGAAACGGCGTTCATCTGTAGTAAACTTAAGACAGTCTGGTTCATTACTAAGAAGGTAAAGAGAGGACACGTTGGCCTGTAGCACTTTGCCGGCCATCTTTTTATTGAGCATGATCATGGATGCGCCTTCAGATGCAGCATTACGCTTGATCCACGAGTTTTCTTCGGGTTTACGACCAGCGTTATCCACTTCATTGATCAGTAAGACCTTGGATCCGATCAGTTCATCATCAAAGCCACTGCCTATTCTGGATCCATCTAAAGACTTAAAGGCGGAACCGAATATCCTTTGGAACGGTTTGATGATGCTGTCCTTACCAACACCATAGCCGCCGTGCAAAAGGATCTGCCAATTCACCTTCTCGTGAGGCATCTGCACGTCTATCGCCATCCGTTGGATAAAGACCTTACGATCCTTAGCCTCAGGAATTAGCCGTCTCAACTGTCTTAACCACGGTTTGACGTTACCCCGGATAGGCGTTAAAGCAAATCCCCGCCAAGTATTAATATAGCTAGTACCGAGCTCTTGCATATAAAGGAACTCTGGATCTATCTCTTTACCAAACGGAGTAGGCCGCCAGAACACACCATCAAGAACCTTGTAATCCTCTTGACGCTTGATGAATTCAGAAGGCAGGACCATCTCGAGCTTAGGTTTGCCCTTGGCATCAATACCTTCGTCCGGTATGTTTGGCATCGACTGGTTAAAAGCCTGGATCGACATTTCTGTCTTGGTCTCAATGTTCATAAACCGGTTGGTCGACCGAAGAAAGACGTACTTATAAGCAAGGTCACGATAAGAAGACTCTTCAAGGGCAGAAAAAATCTCCGCCCTTAATTGACGGTCGACTTTCTCCATAAACTTACTAGCGCCTTCCACCTTGGCTTTAACTACTTCTTCATCAAGCGGTGGGACGAAGCGTTCGTTGTTGATCCGGATAACCCGGGAGACAACTTCTTGATAAGTTAGTCCATCGCTAAACAGCTTGCAGCAATAACGATACATCGTGTCATCACGTGAACCCTCATTAACAACTTCCGGCAGACTGAACGCTTTACGCTCCTCTTTAAGACTGGATGGTTGCTCATCATCCGAATAGGTGATCAACAACTCTTCAATAATATTTTGCCTCTCGGTGATCTCCATACACAGATCGGCCGTGATAGTACCCGTCATAGCAATAAAGCGACCATGAGAGTAAATCTCAATGCCACTGGACTGGCTAATGAACGCACCGTCGATCTTACCCTTAACCATGATATGTAGGCCTTTGCCAGATTGACTAAATTCTGACCAGCTATCAATAGAAGCGTAAGCAGACCGTGGATCATTAAGGCCTACATTATCTATGTCAATAAAAACGTAAGGATCTTCTTTTGTAAGGACGAAGCCAAGACCATGAACAGACGGGTTGCTTTCATAAATTTCTAAGGCTTGATCAAAGGAATACTGATTCTCAGGTTCTGCCCAACGTGCTTGTTTGACTGTGCCATTTTTGGTAACATAACACGGGTTCTTGGTAGGTTTGTTCTTATCGGATTCGAAAAGAGACCAAACTACCCATTGCTTAGCTTCTTTTAATTCCGGGGGTATACCATTTGGATTAAATTTAAACGGGGCTTTTTCTAAAACTTTTGCCACGGTTATCTCCTTGTTATTTCATTTTTTAGGAGACTGAGATAAAATACACAAAGGTATTTAACTTAGCACACCCTTGTTAAATCATTTACCTGTATCTTCTAGTTAACGCATTGGTAAAATTTTAAATCCCCTGTTTAAAACCAGGGGATTTTTTTGTCTGGTGCCGGTTCAACTCCCTATAAGGACTATCTTTGCGCGACCTAGGAAAGTTGATACAGGGAGTGAACCGACATGATTTTCCTAAATCGCATGATAACCTTATCCTATTCAGACG